>Ga0209487_1000118_pt1 | contig 73829 bp, 67 predicted proteins | sample Poulit2012_FD_187524 | JGI IMG/M metagenome (GOLD analysis project Ga0209487, IMG submission 187524) | Agricultural soil microbial communities from Georgia to study Nitrogen management - Poultry litter 2012 (SPAdes) (version 2) | ecosystem: Environmental > Terrestrial > Soil > Agricultural land...
AGAAGGACGATTCCTCCATTGCGTCCCCGTTCCGCATAGACCGGGACTCCAGCCGCAGAGAGGGCTTCGATATCCCGAAGGACCGTTCGACGCGAGACTTCCAAGCGCTCAGCAAGATCGCGGGTGCACTACGCACCAGCGTCGGGTTCCAAACTGGATTGGCCTCCACCCAGACAAGCCAAGCTTTATGGTTCTGGCTATTCAATCCAGTATTAAACATCATTCAAAACGCGGCGTTTCCAGTAGGAGCGGCGCTGATCGGAGCGTCAGTCGTCATCCGATACCTCAAGGCACCCCAATCGGCACTGAATCAGCAGCAAACACAACCCGACGAACTCTCGTAAATACACGCACCAGTCCTACTAACGCGCCTCCGACGCTACGCACCGCAGCTGTGCGAGATCTTCAGAATATCTCTGGCCACGTGACTCTCGCATCATAATAAGCCACAATTCTCTCGAAGACAGCCCAGGCCCTATACCGGCTCGTCGAGCCGGTGCATTTGGGCATCACCACCACCAGCGCCTGGGAAACGACTTCATCTATGACCTCTACGGGCCTCGGCCGGTCAGACCGCCAGTTGAACCTGCGATAAACCGTCAAATGAAGTTGCGAGTCACAGAGGTACTCCTTATGTCGGATCTGGCGTGTAAACGATATACCCCTTTATACCCAGGTCCTGCCCACGAGAGCTTACTGTAAAAGCAGTTTAGAAAGCACCGTACTTACACTCGAGTTGGGGTAGTCATAGTTGAGGTTTGAAAGTCCTCATGACATCAGGGATCAAGAATTGAGACGATGACCAGCACCATAGTTCGACCAGCAGACGCGCGCCGTAGAGAATTTTTAGAGCAAATGAAGTGAGACGTCCCAGAATTTCGGAAAAATTTATGTCGTAGCATGGAAGATGTCTGTGACTGATACGGATTTAACCTGGGACCATGAGAGAAAAACCGGCCGACGGGGATTATCCCTCGGCCGGTTTTCGAGTTTGAGACGTCTTAGGCGTCGATGCGCTGACGCTTCGACGAGATTTCTCCGGTGTTGAAGCCTGCGAGATGCAGACCGCCGTGGAAGCGAGCGTGCTCGATTTTCACGCAGCGATCCATTACGACTTCCAGGCCAAGGTCTTCAGCCACTTCGGCTGCCTTATCGGACCAGATCCCCAGCTGTAACCAGAAGTACTTGGCACCGATCTCGGCGGCTTCTTTGGCAATGTCCGGGGTATCTTCCGCACGGCGGAACACATCGACCAAATCAATCTTGACCGGGATGTCTTGAAGTGATGGGTAGACCTTGTGACCCAAGATCGTTCCGCCTTTACCCGCCAGAACCGGGTTGACGAAATACACGTCGTAAGTTGAGGACGACAACAGGTAGGTGGCCACGAAGTATGAGGCGCGTTCGAGCTTATCGGAAGCACCGACAATGGCGATCGTTTTGGTGTCTTGCAGGATGTTCAGACGCTCCACAGCGCCTGGCCCGACCCATTTGCGTTCGGTTGCAGTAGTCATTGAATCTCCTTAGGCGTTTTTCATGGTTGCGGTCAACGCCTGGTCGAGGTCCCAGATAATGTCGTCGACGTCTTCGATACCCACCGAAATACGGACCAGATCATCTGGAATACCAGCGGCTTCCAACTGCTCTGCAGACAGCTGCTGGTGGGTGGTCGATCCTGGATGTAGCATCAGGGTCTTCGCGTCCCCGATGTTTGCCAGGTGCGAGGCCAATTGTAGGTTCGTCATGAACTCGGCGGAAGCCTTTCGGCCACCTTTCACACCAAAGCTGAATACTGAGCCTACGCCCAGCGGCAGCAGTTCTTTGCCGCGTTCGTAGTATGGGTTCTCTTCAAGACCGGCGTAGTTGACGTATTCGATCCGGTCATCGCAGGCTAACCATTCGGCCACCTGCTTGGCATTGGCTAGGTGTTCGTCCATGCGCTGGGGCAGGGTCTCCACGCCCATCAGCAGCTGGAATGCGGACTGGGCCGGCAGCGATGGCCCAAAGTCACGCAGCTGTTCGTTGCGTAGTTTCGTGAGGAAACCGAATTCACCGAAGTTGCCGTACCAGGACAGGTTGTTATAGGACGGTACAGGTTCGGTCATCAGCGGGAAATTGCCGTTATCCCACGGGAATTTGCCCGACTCCACGACGACGCCACCCATGGTGGTACCGTGGCCGCCCAAGAATTTAGTGGCCGAGTGGATGACGATGTCGGCACCGTGCTCGAGGGGACGAATCAGGTACGGCGGGGTCAGCGTTGAGTCGACGACCAATGGAATGCCGTGTTCGGCTGCCAGTTCACCCAGTCCCTTGAGGTCTACGATGACCCCGGACGGGTTAGCCACGATTTCGGTGTAAATGGCTTTGGTATTGGGCTGGATGGCAGCGGCGAAGTCCTCGACCTCGGTCGAGTCAACGAAGGTGGTATCGAGACCGAATCGGCGCAGGGATACGTCCAGCTGCGTGACCGTGCCACCGTAGAGTTTCGACGAGGCCACAATGTGATCACCCGATCCGGCCAGCGCTGCGAAGGTGACGAATTCTGCGGCCTGTCCGGAGGCGGTTGCGACCGCGCCGATCCCGCCTTCTAGCGAAGCAATGCGTTCTTCGAACGCCGCAACGGTCGGGTTGGAAATGCGGGAGTAAATGTTGCCGTATTTTTGCAGTGCGAACAGGTCTGCGGCATCCTGTTGGGTTTCGAAGACGAACGACGTCGTCTGGTAAATCGGTACGGCACGGGATCCGTGCACGGCATCCGGGACTGCTCCGGCGTGGAGCGCGCGGGTGCGGAACCCAAAGTTATGTTCTGCCATGACATCCTTTTCATTTCAGCATCAGCAAACGTGGCATTGATCTTCGCCTATTGTCCTAAATTCCGCGCCAAACCCGCACAGATATTACCTCAGACGACGAATCATCCTCTGTGAGCGTAGCTTTGCGTTGGTGATGGTGTCGCTCAGCTGATGGGGGACGGGCTGCGGACCGCGTCAGGCACGCGACTAGACTGGCTCGTAATGACCCCACACGATGATTCTGACCGGACCCGGCATCGGCCAACCAGCTCGGAAAACCCACCCCAAGTCCAAGAGTCCAACTTCTGGACCACGGGGAAGGGTGTGCTGACCATTATTGGCATCGCCGTGGCCGTCACCGTCGTCGTCATTGCCTTTATTGTGTCTACTCTGGATCGTGACAATGAGTTCGGCCAGGAGGCCGTTTATTCTGATCAGGCCACCGATTCGGTGTGCGACTTAGGCGGCGTGGCACTTGAAGGATCGATCGCTGACACACCGGATTCCGATTGGGTCGAGCACCGCGGCGCGTGGCTGCCGGTGTCCGAGGACTACGGCCCGGGACTATACGAGGCTGAGGGCGAGTTTAGTTGTTTTGAACACTCACCGCGCGGCATGCTGTTCGCCGCCTCGGCCTACACCGGCCAGCTGACCAACCCGTCTTACTGGGAGTCAGAACCGGACTTCTTCGCCGGTGAGCACGCCGAAGAACACCGCGAGCAGGCCGTCGAGGTGTTCACCGGGGTGTTTGCTGACGCCGACACCGCGCTGGGTGGTTTTCGGCTGGTGCACTACGACGGTGATACCGCCCAAATTGATATGGCGGTTACTTCGTTTGACGGCTCCGAAACCTCGCGTACCTCGGTCGTGTTGGACATGATCTGGACCGAGGGGGACTGGTACATAGACGCGACTGATCAAGAGTTTGGTGTCACATTGACCCCGATACCGGATCTGATCGGGTACCAGCACTGGTCGGCGTAAACTAGAAGTCGTGTATACGACAGTGACCACTCTCCGGACCCCACACTCTCCTCGCCGCCGGGTCATGCCCAGCCTGGCCGCAACCGGTGCTGTTGTGGCGTTGGTGCTGACCGGTTGTAGCGCAGCGGACGCTGAAACTCAGGGCCCGCCACATCAAACGTTTGTGAGCCGCCCGGATCTGCGACCGGTCGAACTGCAGTGGACCCAAGGCGAAGCCTGGACCGAAGATTATGCCGACTCCGACGAGTACTTCTTCATTACCCCCGACTTCGACGTGAACACGCCATCAAGTGCCGCCACGATTCTGGATGCTCGCGGAGAGGTCGTGTGGATGGACCCGTCAAAACAGCACGCCAACGATAACGGCCACTTTGACCTGCGCGTACAGGAATATCAGGGCGAACCCGTGCTCACCTACTTTAAAGGTCCCGGTGAGGACGGTTGGGGTTATGGGGACATCTTCCTGTTGGACGAGCACTATCACGTGGTCACGACCGTCACCACGGGCGGCTCGCTGCCCGCCCACGAGACCGATTTTCACGATACGGTCATCACCGAGGATGACACCATGCTGGTCATGGCCTATGTGACCACCCAAACCGATCTCAGCTCCGTCGGCGGTCCCGCTGACGGCTGGGTACACGAGGGCGTCGTCCAAGAAATCGATATCGAAACCGGTGAGGTGCTATTCGAATGGAGCTCACTGGATCACGTGCCCGTCACCGATTCGCTCGAAGACTTTGAAGCCGAATTCGAAGAACAACAAGACCGCATCGCCGCCGGGGACGAGCACGCCGAGCTGGGCACCCGCGATAAGCCCTATGACTACTTCCACATCAACTCGGCCACGCTTGACGACGACGGAAATATCCTGATTTCGGCGCGCCACACGCATGCCGTCTACAAGCTCGACCGTGACACCGGCGAGATCGTCTGGACGCTGGGTGGCCCGGCCAGCGACTTCGACATGCCTGACGAGACCGTCTTCGCCTGGCAGCATTCGGCCGTTCGTGACGAGGACGGCACGCTGCTGCTGTTCGATAACCACGTTCGCGAACCCGATGCCGAGGAATCCTCCCGCGGTTTGCGGCTGGCGCTGGATGAAGACGCGATGACCGCTGAGCTGGTCACCGAGTACACCCCGCCCGAACACCGCCCGTCGGGTTGGATGGCCAACACCCAACCGCTGGACAACGGCAACGTGTTTATCGGCTGGGGGAGCCAACCGTACTTCTCGGAATACACGAACGACGGCGAGCTGATCTACGAGGTCTGTCACGGCGATGCCTGCCACGAAGACGACGACATCGGCGGAGGCGGTGACAGTTACCGCGCCTACAAAGGCGAGTGGGAGGGCCACCCAACCACAGATCCTGATGTGGTTGTGCAACAAAACGAGCAGGGCCAAGACCACGTCTACGTCTCGTGGAATGGCGCCACCGAAGTCGCTCAATGGCGACTCGTCACTGGCGACGAGGCCGACAGCGCCACCGAAGCCGCCGTCGTCGATAAAACGTCTTTCGAAACCGCCATCCCACTAGAAGCTTCAAGTGAATACATCGCCGTCGAAGCCCTCGACGAGGACGGCCAGGTCTTGGGCACCGGTGTTGCCGCCCAGTAAAACCCGCCGTCAGCGCTGACCTAGGGTGCGCTCGAGATATCTTCTCAGTGCAAGTTTTCCTAAGATGGGCTCAAGCCACCCGTCGTACCCGTGGAAAGGAACCGACATGTCAGCCGATGATCATGACCGTGGACCCTCCGACGAGGAAGTTCAGCCAGAGGAGGCTGAACCGGCGGTTAAAACGGATCCGGAAATCGACGAGCAAGTCGACGAGCTGCAGGCACAAGATCGCTCCGATGTACTCCCCGAAGACATCCAGATCCGCAACCTGGACTCGGACGATACGACCACGTTAAAGCTGCTGCGTCAGGGAGTGCGACTCAAGCGCGGGCTCATTAGCCCCCGCGTGTTCTGGCCGGCCATTATTGTGCTGGCACTGGCAGCCGGGGCGACCATTATCTTCCCGGACGCATCAGGCGCAGCCCTGCTGGGGGCCCAATCCTGGATCGTGGACACGCTGGGATGGTACTACATCCTGATCATGTTCGCGTTCATCATCTTCTGCCTGTACATCGCCCTATCGAAATACGGGCGCATTAAACTTGGCGATCCCGAAGATGAGCCGGAATTCTCTACTGGCGCGTGGTTCTCGATGCTTTTTGCCACCGGGATGGGCATTGGCCTGATCTTCTACGGTGTCGGTGAACCACTAACCTACGCCACGGTGGACCCCAAGCCCGGTTGGGAAGGCACCCCCGACGAGATGGCACAAATGGGCATGGCTCAAACGTTTTTGCACTGGGGGCTGCACCCCTGGGCGGTCTACGGTGTGCTCGGGCTCGGCGTGGCCTACACAATCCACCGGCGCGGTCGACCCGTGTCTATTCGCTGGGTCTTCGAACCGTTAATCGGCGCCAAGCGCGTTCGAGGCTGGTTGGGCGACACCATCGACGTGCTGGCAATCTTCGGCACCATGGCCGGCGTCGCGACCTCGCTGGGCTTGGGCGTCCAACAGATTTCCACCGGGTTAGAACACCTCAACTTCGTTGAAGAATCCAACGTCACCCTGCTGATCATTCTCATCATCATCATTACCCTTATCGCCACCGTATCGGTCGTATCGGGTGTCGGACGTGGCATGAAATGGATCTCTTCGATTAACCTATCGTTGGCCGGAGTACTGACCATTTCAGTGCTGTTGCTGGGCCCGACGCTGTTCTTGATGGAAAACTTCATCGAATCTGTGGGCGTCTGGTTGGCGAATTTCTTCAATATGTCCTTTGATATTGGGGCTTACGCTGGTGGAGAGGGCGGTGAATGGTACTCCACCTGGACGCTGTTCTACTGGGGCTGGTGGATCGCCTGGGCACCGTTCGTGGGAATCTTCATCGCCCGAGTCTCTCGGGGACGAACGATTCGACAGTTCATCACCGGCGTCATGCTGGTCCCCACCCTGGTGGGTATGATCTGGTTCGCTGTGATGGGTGGCTCGGGAATCTACCGACAACTCTTTGGCGAAGGCGATTTGGTCACCGACGGAGAAGTATCGCCCGAAGGCTCACTGTTCACGGTGTTAGGCGACTTGCCGCTGGGCACGCTGTTCTCCATAGTCGGGATCATCTTGGTCGTCTTGTTCTTCATCACGTCGTCTGACTCGGGTTCGTTGGTCATGAATATGCTCACCGCTGGTGGCCACCCCAACCCACCAACCTGGTCGCGCGTGTTGTTCTCGACACTGGAAGGCGCCATCGCCATCGGGCTGCTGCTTGCCGGTGGACTCGAGGGACTCCAAGCGGCTTCGTTAGCCACCGCGTTACCGTTTTCGATCATCATGGTGTTCATGGCTTTGGCCGTTTATCGTGGCTTGCGCCTGGATTCGGCGCGAGCAGATCAAGCCCTGCTTGAACGCCGGATGAATTTGTTCACCGAACACGTCAGCGACCGGTACCATCTGGAAGATATCGATCCGGCCAGGCCGGAACGGGACCAGATTGACTACCGCATTTCGCAAACCACCGGACCGCGCATCAAAGCGGCACGACGTCGTCAGAATATGCGGGACTTGCGCCAAATCGATGAGGAGCGCGCGACCCGCCAAACCCAAGCCAGACGAGACCGGCAGGATCGCGATACAGACTCCGACGAGTAGCCTGTCAACCGAGGACGCTGTGACCTGTGGAGAACCCATACTTTGTCTGGGTTCTCCACATCCCACGTTGACGGCTACCGCAGCTTCGGTCGGATCTTTAGACTCGGGGACATGACACAAGTTGCAACACCCCCACAGCTGGATCCGGAGGCCCGCGACATCGCGGGTTTCCGAGAGGCGCTTGCCGTGTTGGAACCTGCCGCTTCTCAGGCAGCCGCAATTGATCGCATCCAAGAACTCGAGCGACTCAAGGCGGTATGTGCTGCAATCCAGGCCCGCGAAACGGCGACCTTAGAAACCCTGCGCCATGAACAAGAAGCGGCCCGCGGCGTCGCAAAATCCCGCCGCGGGCGGGGTCTGGGCGCCGAGGTGGGCCTCGCCCGGGGTGAATCCACTGCCAGAGGTACCCGTTGTCTCAATCTCGCCGGCGCATTGGTCACAGACCTTCCGAATACGATGACCGCGTTGCGCAGCGGAACACTGAGCGAAGAACAGGCTCACATTGTCGCCAAAGAAACGTCGTGGTTGTCTGCCGCGCATCGGCAACAGGTCGATACACTTATCGCTGACCGCTTGGGTAAATTGGGCCCGAAACGATTGGCCGCCGAAGTTCGAGCACATGCCCAACGCTTGGATCAGATCGGTGCGGTCAAACAGTTAACCCGAGCAAAATCAGAACGCCGGGTGACCGTCCGGCCGGCATCCGACGAGATGGCGTACGTCTCGGCGCTATTGCCCCTGCAGCAGGCGGTCGGGGTGTTTGCTGCGCTTCGTCGTGACGCGACGACCATGGTCGGCACCGGCGAGACAGCAGATCCTGCCGACCCCACCGGCAAGCCTCGGACCCGCGACCAGATCATGGCCGACCTCTTCGTTGAACGCCTGACCGGGCAGATCACTGCCCCAGCTGTGCCCGCCGAACTCCAGCTGGTGATGACGGATGCCGCGCTGTTCGGAGATGACGAGACACCGGCGTGGTTACCTGGCCACGGGCCCATCCCTACACAAGCAGCCAAACAGTGGCTCGCGGATCCCCTGATGAACGTGTTCTTACGTCGCGTCTTTACCCGGCCCAAGGACCATCACCTGGTGGCGCTAGAATCTCGGTCGCGGTTTTTCCCTGCGGCGCTGCGACGGATGATCATGTTGCGAGACGACACGTGTCGTACCCCGTACTGCGATCGTCCCGCCCAACACGCCGATCATGTGGACGGCGTGAAAGACGGTGGCAAGACCACCTATGACAACGCTTCAGGACTCTGTGCCAGCTGCAACCAAACCAAAGAAAACACCGGATGGCGACACACCGGCGACCCGCAACAGCTCAACGTCACCACGCCAACGGGGCATACTTACACCACGGAAACCACACCGATTATCGTCGGACAACCCCAGAGGCATCCACCCTCGGAAGAACCAGAGACTTCTGAAAGTCCCGCAGATACAGACGGTTTGGACCCACCGGAACCACCGCCAACTCAAGCCTATCGGTTTCGCGGAACACCCGATGTTACCCTGTGGGTTGCCTAGGCTCCACTTTGGGCTGGCAGTTGTTCCTCAACAGGGCGTTTCGGCCGGTAGAAGATCGCACCCACAACCGGGATCAGCATAATGACCGCACCCCAAATCAAGGCATTATGCATCCCGGTCATTTGGGCTGTCAGTGGGTCTTCACCTTGTCCGATGCCGACGACGGCCGCCACCGACATCACCGTGATGTACAGGGCGGTGCCACCTGCAGCCGCAACCTGTTGCAGCGTCGAAAAGATCGCCGAGCCGTGCTGATACAACTGACCGGGCAGTGAGCTAAGGGCCGACGTCATGAGTGGTCCCATCATCATCCCGATGCCCACCGCCATCAAAATGTTCCATAAGATCACGGCCCACAACGGGCTGGACTCATGCAGCGTGACCATGCCCCACATCCCGGATGCACCAATCAGCGAGCCAGGAATGAGTAACGGCCGGGCACCAACGGCGTCAAAAGCCCGACCCACAAAAATACCCAACACGCCCATGAGCACACCGGAGGGCAACATGACCATGCCCGCGACCTGCGCATCGAACCCTAAAACCTGTTGGATATAAATAGGCAACACAATGAATGTGCCGAACATGGCAACATTTGCGGCGATCATGACCACCATGGCGAACGTGTACGTGGTAACACCAAACACTCGAACGTTAAGAAAGGCATTCTGTCGCAAGGCCAGCTGTCGCAGGACGAAGATCGTGAGCGCGAGGCCACCGATGAGCAGGGGAATCCACGCTGGTAACAGGGCGACTCCACGGGCGGCCTCGCCAAGAGAACTGAGACCATAGATCACACCAGCAAATCCGAGTGCCGACAATATCACGGACAAGAAATCGAGCTGCATGGGTCGGGTTTCGGTGACGTTGCGAAGCAGTGAGCCACCGATAATGAGCGTGGCGACAGCGATGGGCAGCACAGTCCAGAACATCCATCGCCAATCCAGTTGCTCCAGGATGAGGCCACCTACCGTCGGTCCCAAAGCAGGGGCAGCTGAGATAACCATTCCGACGACGCCCATAACTCGGCCGCGTTTTTCAAACGGTACGAGATTCAACACGGTAGTCATTAGCAGGGGCATCATGATGGCCGTTCCAACCGCCTGAATGACGCGTCCGGCAACCAGCACAAGAAAGACCGGAGCCAATGCGGCCAGCAGCGTGCCAGCGGTAAAGATCAGCATCGCCGTGACATATACCCTGCGTAATTCAAAGCGGGTTAGGATCCAACCGGTCGTCGGGATGACTACGGCCATGGTGAGCATAAACGCGGTGGTAACCCACTGAACGGTCGCCTCGGTGATGTTGAATTCGTCCATGAGTCGCGGCAGCGCTACGGACATGATGGTCTCATTGAGGATGACGACAAACGCCGCGACGGACAGGATCGCGATAACACGGAACGGACTCGTGGGTGTCGTCGTGCCTTGTGACATAGCCGGACCGACCTTTCAACAGAATTCGATAGACCACGTGATGATGGCCGATGGTGGGGTGGATTCAGGCCCAAGACAATATTTTAGTCTTGTAGGGACTTACCGGTGGTTTCGGGAGCTAAAAAGAACATCGCGACCACAGCGACAACGACCAGAGCGGCGGCAAAGGCAAAGGCTCCGGACAAACCAAACGCCGGGATGAGGTGGGTGACAAACAACAGCGGTCCAACTCCCGCTGAGACGCGTGATACGGCAGAGGCCCAGCCAAACCCGGAGGAACGAAGTTGGGTGGGGTAGATCTCGGAGGCGTAGGCGTACATGACCGGAATAGCGACCTGAATGATCAGCCCGTAGGCCAGCACCAAAGGAAACACCGCGGCAGGAACATGCAAGAACGCTGCAACGATGACTAACAAGATTGACCCGGTGACCGCTGAGACGGCTAAGAGGGGACGTCGTCCGGTCGTTTCGACTAAGAAGGTGGCGACCAACGCGCCGAGGAGACCGATGGCCGACATGCCACCGGTGGTCATAAAGGCTTGGGTTTGTTCGAATCCGGCTTCCATCAAGAAGGTGGGCAGCCACTGCAGCGACACGTAGTAGACGAACATAACCGTCAAAAATAATAACCAGACCGCCAGGGTAATGCGCCATGAAAACGCCCAGACACGACGGAGCTGATCAAACACGGCGCCAGCCGACATTTTCGGGACGTCGTCCATAGTGTCTAACCGGTATTTAACGGGTTCAGCACCGGTGGCGTGCACCAGCCGATCGATCACGTCGCGGGCTTTGGCATGTTGGTTCGTGCGGATCAAAAACATTGGCGATTCCGGGATCCATAGCCGAACAAAAATCAACAGAATCGCCGGGAGAATCATGGCTAACAGTGGTGGGCGCCAATCCGACCACACTGCCACGAGCCAGGCTGAGACGAACCCGGCCAGCGCCGCACCTACAGGCCACCAAGCATCCATGGCGGTCAACACCCTGCCGCGATGCTTTCGTGGCGTGAATTCGCCCACCAGCGCGTAATCGACCGGGATTGCGCCACCGAGCCCAAACCCGGCGATGAACCGCAGAATGGCAAAGACGACGATATTGGTCGCGAATACCCCGGCTACCGTGAAGAGCACAAATACGGCGATGGTCGCGGTGAAGGCTGCTTTGCGGCCGATGCGATCGGCGATGGTGGCCCACACGAACGCTCCCAGCGCCATGCCCAGCAGGTTTGCGGTGCCGATCCACGCGGCCTGACCGGCGGACAGGTTCCATTCCGCGGATAACAGCGGGATGAGAATACCGTTGAGCGAGACGTCCCAGGCATCAAACATGAAACCCAGGCCGCCGATGATAAAGATCCGGCCTTGAACGTTCCATTTCCACGGTAACGTCTGGACGACTTCGCTACCGGAAGGAGTATAGCTTGTTTGGGTCACACCCACATCGTAGCGCTCGCAGACGGCGAACGGCTGAACCTAGCGCGGCGATCGAGTTGATGGTTAGTCTGTCGGGGCGGTAGAGGGTGATGCTGTTGACTCGGGTTGAGTGACCGCTGCTTCGAAAATTTCCATCGCGCGTTCGGTGGCAGCCTCGTTGAATTGCTCGGCCGCGTCGTCCTCGAGATCTTCGATGAGCACTTGGGGCGGGTAGGAGGCCGCATAGCGCACGAATGCGGAGTCATTGACCACGTCTACCATTCGGCCGGTCAGTTGCTCTGAAGCGACCACTTGCCAGGTGTGCACCTCGACATTTACGTCAGCGACTTCTTTTTCGGTGCCCTCGTGTTCGATGGCCGATTCGTTTTCTTCCACGCACGAGGTGTCGGTGTTCTGGTACGCCTCATGGATTTCTTTGGTCGTGGTGGCGTCATTGCTGTAGAACACGGTGGCGGTCTCACCGCTGGCGTTTTCATCCAGCAGCGCGTCCTGATCAAAGACTGCCTCAACGGTGGGTGGTTGCGCCTCGATCATCAGACCGTACTGTTCTGCGCCCGCCTGCTGACACAAATCAGGGTTCTCGGTGCCCTCGAGGGCTGCGACCATCGCGGTTAGATCGGGCCACTGATCCGGCAGGGTAGCGGTGCTGGTGACCTCAAAGTCTGATTCCAAGGTTTCGGCGAGGGCGGTTTCTTGCTCGTTGGCCTCCGGCGCTTCGGGGACCTCAAGTGTCTGGCTGGATGAGGTATCGGGTTGGGGTGTGCCGGTATCATCCGAACCGCAGGCGGTCAGGCCCAACGCTGCGACAAAGCTGAGCGCGGAGAGACGAAACAGGGCTGAAGCAGTTGAGGTCATAGGATCCATTCTATGCAACCGGCAGCCACAGATGGTGACGACTCGGTCAAAGACCGTTCTCGGTTAGGCCATTAGGGCTCGATGATGCGTTCCACCGCGCTGTGTGCGGGCTTGAGCTTGCCAACGTCAGCCGTGCGCAGCGCGGTGAAATGGCCGTCACTTTCGGCGGTGAGTACCCCAGCAGTGACGCATACGTGATCGCCGCCGTCGTCGAGCATCGTCAGCCGTTCGACGACCATCCGGTTGGGCAAGGCCGTGATCAACGGCAAACCGAATTCATCGGTTTCGACGCTCAGATCGGCAAACTTGTCGGTATTTTGGCCGGAAGTGGCGGCAAAGCGTTCGGCGAGGTCGTAGTCGTGCTCGGTCAGAAAATGTACGACGAAGTGCGTGGCGAGCAGCCCGACCCGGTAGGTGTGGTTGGCCTTCGACAACCAGAAACTGTACTGGCGCGGCGACATGCTGGACTGATTGTGATACCCCACTAAACAACCAGCTTTAACGTCGTCCACGGCGGTGGTGACCACCAGCAGGGCCGCGTTTGCCGAACCCACAAGGTCATCGAATGCGCTGCTAGTCATGATCGGGCCCTTCGGATGGCTGGGATTCGTAGCGCAGAAACAGGGTGTCGGCCTCGCTCATGGTCGATTTGAGCTTGAATGACGTGATCCCGGTGCCCTCGGGGATGATCCCGACCGGAAGATTATCGCCGCCCATAATGGGGGAGATGGACAGGCACAGTTCGTCAAGCCGGTCAGCTGCGACAAACTCACCCAGCAGGGTGGGCCCGCCCTCGCATAAGACCACGTTGTGACCACGCTCGGCAAAGGCCTGAAGTAGGGCGGCCGGTTCCACGCGGTCGGTGCCGGCGGTGATGACTTCGCAGTGCTGCTTGGCTTCGGTCAACCGGGCCGGGTCGGCAGATTCGGTGGTGATGATCATGGTCTTGGCGTGGTCCGGTGCCTGAGAGAATAACTTGAGTTTCCAGTTGAGGTCTAGACTACCGCTGACGACAGCAACCGGCGGTGTGGGCGGTTTACCTTCGCGCTCGCGGGCGACTTTGGCCTCATCGGATAATCGCACCAGCCCGTAGCCTTCGCGGCGCACGGTCTCGGCCCCGACCAAGACGACGTCGGCGATCTGTCGCATCCGCCGGAACAGGTCTTGGTCCACATCGGTCGACAGGGCCCCGACTTTGCCGTCGATGGCCGCGGTTCCGTCGAGGCCGGCCACCATGTGGCCCGTCACCCAACACTCGTGCCGCGGATTCGACCGGTCCACGGCCAGATAGGGAGCCATTGGGTCATCGACTGGGCCGCCTGGCGAAAGTACCTGCATGCCGCCAGTCTACGAACTGGTTTGCTGCATGACTAGACCCATACCACCGGGCTGATTTTCGTAGGCTTCGGAAGAGCAGCCGGTCAGCGCCAGTCCGGCAGCAAGTGCCAATCCAAGGGTACGTACACAGACTTTTTGAAAACGTTGCATACCACTTACTGTGACATTCACTGCTGGTCAGGTTGAAATGAGCTTGCCCGAAGCGAAACCGCTCAAGCCTCCTCGGCCACGCCCAGTTTGTGCATGATCAGTTCGCGCACTCGTGCAGCATCGGCTTGACCGGCGGTAGCCCGCATAACCGGCCCGATCAGCGCTCCGATGGCCTGATGTTTGCCAGCGGTAATGTTGTCGACGGCATCGGGATGCTGGGCAATAGCTGCATCGATGGCCTGCCCGAGCACATCGTCATCGGCGACGACGGCCAGCGCCCGGGCTTCAACGACTTCGCGCGGTGAGCCTTCACCGGCGGCAACGTATCCCAGCACCTGACGAGCCAACTTATCGTTGATCGTTTCTTCGGCGATGAGCGCTTCCAGTTCCACGACATCCTCGGGTGTGACGCCCAGCCCGTCCAGCGAGGTGTCGTGCACATGCGCCATGCGGGCCAGCTCGCCCATCCACCATTTCCGGGCAGCCTCGGGGGTCGCGCCGGCTTCAACCGTGGCTTCGATGACGTTGAGCGCGCCGGCGTGCACAATGTCACGGAAGGTCGCATCCGTGGTGCCCCACTCGGCTTTGAGTCGACGACGACGCTGGTCCGGCAGTTCGGGCAGCTCAGCGGTGAGCCGGTGCAACCACTGCTGATCCACGACGATGGGGACCAGGTCGGGTTCCCGGAAGTACCGGTAGTCGTCGGCATCGGTTTTGATTCGCCCAGCCGACGTCGTACGAGAATCTTCGTGCCAGTGCCGAGTTTCCTGGACCACCTGCTGACCCGCGTTGAGGCGGGCGGCTTGGCGGCGCATTTCGTAGGTCACTGCATGAGCAACCGAACGCATCGAATTCACGTTCTTGGTCTCGGTGCGCGTGCCATACTCGAGAGTTCCTTGCGGTCGCAACGACACGTTAGCGTCACAGCGCAGATTGCCGCGCTCCATATGCGCATCCGAAATATCCAATGCCCGCACGATGTCGCGAATGGTGCGCACATAGGCGCGCGCCAGCTCGGGGGCACGCGATCCGGCGCCTGCAATCGGTTTGGTGACGATCTCGATCAGCGGCACTCCGGCCCGGTTATAGTCCACCAGCGCGTAGGAGGCCGAGTGAATCCGGCCCGAACCACCCATGTGCGTCAGTTTGCCGGCGTCTTCTTCCAGGTGTGCGCGTTCGATCTCGACGCGGAACAGTGCTCCGTCGTCGAGTTCAACATCGACCCACCCGTCGAAGGCAATCGGCTCGTCGTATTGGGAGATCTGAAAGTTTTTGGGCAGATCGGGATAAAAATAGTGTTTGCGGGCAAACCGACAGGTCTCGGCGATTGAGCAGTTCAGCGCCAACCCGAGTTTGATGCCGGCTTCAATGGCCCCGTAATTCATGGTGGGCAGGACCCCGGGCATACCCAAATCCACTTCGGTGATATCCGTGTTGGGCTCATTGCCGAACGCGTTGGGCGCCGAGGAGAAGATTTTTGTGGTCGTGTTGAGCTCGACGTGCACCTCAAGTCCCAGCACGGGATCGTATTGCGCAACCGTTTCTTCGAAGCTTGGCAGACTGGTCGTCACGTGCGGTCTCCTTCCAAGGTCACGACGGAGGGTACTTCAGGCGCCCGATCATAGAACGGCACCCCGGTGGCGTCTTCCAGTAGGCGTTCGATTCCACCGGCGACCCGGTATACCACCGCATCAGCTTGCGGTGGTCCCTGGATGTGCATGCCCATCGGCATCCCGTGCTCGGCGGTGCCACCGGGCACCGAAACGGCGGGAATCCCGGCGAGGTTGGCCGGAATTGTGGCCACGTCGTCGACATACATCGACACCGGATCCGAGACTTGCTCACCCAGCGGGACGGCAACTGTAGGAGTGGTCGGACTGATCATGACGTCGACTTGTTCAAATGCTGCGGCCAGATCCTGTTGGACCAGCGTGCGGACCCGTTGAGCAGAACGGTAATAGGCGTCAACGTAACCAGCCGACAGGGCGTAGGTGCCCAGAATGATGCGGCGTTTCGCCTCGTCACCGAAGCCTTCCTCACGACTGGCGGCCATCACTTCTGCCACCGTGGCGTCCTCGTGGGGGACCACCCGTTTGCCATAGCGGATACCATCGAAGCGCGCCAAGTTGGAGGAAACCTCCGATGGGACGATCAGATAGTAGGCCGGCAGCGCGTACCGGATGTGCGGACATTCCACGGTCGTCACGGTGGCACCTGCGTCGCGGAGCAGATCGACGATGACGTCGAATTGGCGGTTCATCCCGTCCGAAAAGCCCGGCCCTTGTAACTGGTCGAGCACCCCAATGCGCATGCCTTCTAAGTCCCGGCGTTGGGCTGCCGCAAGCATGCCGTCCCAGGAGGTGCGGAGCGACGTCGCATCCTTGAGATCATGACCGGCGATGAGTTCGTGTAATGCCGCGGCATCGGCGGCGGTTCGGGCATGCGGGCCAATTTGGTCCAATGACGAGGCCATCGCGATCAACCCGTACCGCGACACCGAGCCATACGTGGGTTTCGTCCCGACCGTGCCGGTAAATGCTGCGGGCTCTCGGATTGATCCGCCGGTATCGCTGCCCAATGCCCACGGGGCCATAAACGCCGCGACCGCAGCGGCCGGACCACCGCCGGAACCGCCCGGAACCCGTTCCAGATCCCACGGATTACGGGTCACCCCATAGGCCGAGTACTCGGTCGTGCCACCCATCGCGAACTCATCCATATTCGTTTTGCCTAACATGGGCAGTTTGGCCTCACGGATTGTACGGATCACCGAGGCGTCATAGGGGCTCATCCAGCCCTCAAGGATTTTGGATGCTGCGGTAGTGGGTTGGCCGACGGTGACAATGTTGTCTTTGATCGCGATGGGCACCCCGGCATACGGGTGCAGTCGTTCGGCTTCGTAACCACCCGCGGCACGAATCGCATCAACTTCGGCGGCTACGGCTAGCGCCTCGTCTTCATTCAGGTGCAGATAGGCGTGAATCCCTGCCTCAGCGGTGCCATCGACGGCACGAATACGATCGAAATGCGCCTGGGTCAATTCGACGGACGAAAAGGTCTTCTCACGCAAGGCTTCTGCCATCTGCAGGGCGGTCAGCCGGATCATCTCGTCTGGGCTCATTGGTCGTCCTCATCCAAGATCGCAGGAACTTTAAACCGGCCGTCTTCGGCCTCCGGGGCGCCGGCTAGGGCCGCATCTTGGCTGAGCACCCCGCGCACGACATCTGCCCGAAAAACGTTCGCCAGGGCGATCGGATGCGATGTGGCATAGACGTCGTCGGTGGCGATCTCTTGAACACGGGCCACCGAATCGACAATCTGGTCGAGCTCATCGGCGACGCGGCTCAACTCTTCATCATTGAGATTGAGGTGAGCTAGCTGGGCCAGATGCACGATCTGGTCTCGGGTCAGGTCGGACATAGCACTCCTTTCCCTTGCTGATAGCGGGATGTTGCCAGTGTAAACTGCTGACTGCGGCGAACGGTAGAGATTGTGAGCCGTGCATCAGAGAAAAGCTTGGTGCCCGTTGCGGCTGCGGAATAGGTTCTTCAGAGCTCCACGCCACGGTATTATTGTGCTATGCAAGAGCGCTGGGTGTTGGCGGTAGCGGCGGTCTCCTTCGGCATCGGGGCCGTCACTATATGGACCGCCGCTTTGATGCCGCAATTCTTTCCGATCTGGACAGGTCGCGGGAACCAGCACGAGATCGTCAGGCGGCACGCGGTGCTGTGGCGGGTGAACGCGGCGTTGTTCACCACCAGTGCCGTAGCGACTCTCATCGGCTGTGCACTGGTCTTCACCTCGGAAACGGGACCGCTTGCGCTCCCAAGCCTGCTCGTGTTGACCGTTGCGACTGCACTGTGGGTGGCAAATAGCGCAATGCGGATAAGCGCTGTCGTGGATGTCGCCACGGACCGTACGCCCGCCAGCCACGGATGGCTGGAACTGGCCGAGTCGTGGACGACCGCCCTGTGGCTGATCGCCTCGGCACTCGTACTGCTCGCCTTTGCAGGACTCGGTTTGACGACGCTGACCTCGGCTCTCTTTGGGGCGTGGATCGGATTGGTGATGATCGCCTCGGCGCTGCTCTCGCTGGGCCTTCTCACCCTGCGACGCGATGTGCCGCCTATCGTTGTGTACCTACCGGTGTTGCCTCTTGCGATCGCGACCGGGATTGCCGCAGTGACGACATGAACGAATGCCACGATCAACTAGCGCCACTGACGCAGAGCCGACATGTCGGAGCGAAGCTGAGCATGTTCTTCGAGCGCATCAAGGAGTGCGGATTGTTGGTTATTTTGCAGTTTGCGCAGTAGCTGTTTGCGCACCGTCTGATCGGCACGTTCTATTTTTGCGGCACTCCGTTTCATGTCCCAAGTCTAGGACTGTGACCATGCGATGAACAGGGAAATCCGAGCGGATTCTGGGCCGTTGCAGGGTCGGTCAGGGTGCTGTTTTTGGTGTGGTTCGTGACTTGGACGAAGTACTCAGCGTCACTATCGGAAGAAACATCCTCATGTATCTTGAGCACAGAATCTTTGAACAAAGGGTGCTTTTCGGCTGCAAGCCGCTCAGCGTGCTGTCTACTTCACAATTCAGGCTTCTGAGGCTAGCCTAATATATTAGGTAATGAGGTTATGACCTAATTCGTTTCCCCAAATAAGGAGTTTCCTTGTCCCAGCAGTCTGTTTCCGCCACGCGGAGCCGTCCCCGCAATCCTCAGATGGTTATGGAGGTCGTAGCCGTCGAGGAGCTGTCTCCAACATTTCGGCGGATCACCTTCGGCGGGGAAGACTTCAAGTACTTTCAAGATTCCGCAGCCGTAGACAAATACGTCAAACTGCTCCTGCCGCAAGACCCAGACTCCGGGCTGACCCCACCGTTTGACCTGAATGAACTGCGCAAATCCTTGCCGAAGGATCAGCTGCCATTGCGCCGGACCTACACCGTGCATTCGGTAGACGAGGCAACCCAAACCCTGAAAATGGATTTCGTCATCCACGGTGCCGACGGGCTGGCTGGCCCCTGGGCTGAACGCGCCAAGGTCGGAGATCTGCTGCAATTCTCGGGACCCGGTGGCAAGTATCAGCCTGACCCAGCAGCCGATTGGCATCTGTTGGCAGGCGACGAAGCGGCCATTCCCGCCATCGGCGCCGCACTTGCCGCGATGCCCGACGATGCCGTTGGACACGCCCTGATCGAAGTGGCAACTCCCGACGACGAGTGGAACCTGACCGCTCCAGAAGGTATCGAGGTTACGTGGCTGCACCGCGGTGGGCCGTTTACGCCTGAATCCACGGTCATCGAACAAGCCGTCAAAGATCTGCCTTGGCGTGACGGTCGGGTTCAAGCATTCGTCCACGGCGAGCGCGAGACCATGAAAGCACTGCGCGCCTACTTACACGACGAGCGCGGTGTGGATCGTGCCGACCTGTCACTGTCTGCCTACTGGGCCTACGGTCGGGAAGAAGACGCTTTTCAAGCCGAGAAGAAATTGCCAATCGGCCAGATCTACCCCGAAGCCAAGCTGCAATACTAGAGGCCGCTACCGAGCGTTTGCCTCAGTGCTCGCGCTGGTGAGTCCGGCCGCCGTGGCGAGATACTGTCCCGTGACGGAGTCGGCTTGGGTTACTAAATCGGCCGGGGTCGTCGCAGCAACGACCTGTCCGCCAGCCTTTCCGGCACCTGGCCCGAGATCAATGACGTGATCGGCTGCCGCAATGATTGACTGGTTGTGCTCGGCAACAATTACCGTGTGACCATGGTCTACGAGACGGTGGAGCTCGGCAGTCAGTAACGTAATATCTGCTGGATGCAGCCCGGTGGAGGGTTCATCCAGCAGGTAGACGGTGTGTCGTGTCGTGATGCGTTGCAGTTCGGTGGCTAATTTGATGCGTTGTGCTTCACCACCCGAGAGTTCGGTGGCACGTTGGCCCAGGGTAATATACCCAAGACCGATCGCTTCGAGCGCTTCCAGGGCCCGAAGAACTGCCGGTTCATCAGCAAAGACAGTCTTGGCTTCGGTAACTGACAGCGCGAGAATATCGGCAACGGTGTGATCGTTCCATCGAACCTCGAGAGTTTCGGGCTTGAACCGTGTGCCGTGACATACCGGGCAGACAGCGTACGACCCGGGCAGAAAGATTAATTCCACCTCGATCTGGCCAAGCCCAGAACACTCCGGGCAGCGTCCTTCGGACACGTTGAAAGAAAACCGTCCGATACCCCAACCGCGTCGTTGTGCTTCGTCGGTATCGGCAAACAGCCTGCGAACTCGGTCAAATATTCCCGTGTACGTTGCCACCACTGAGCGGGGAGTGCGGCCGATTGGCCGTTGGGTGATCTGCACGAGCCGTTTGACGTTGTCGAGTCCAGTAACGGAGTCGACCTGGACCTTATCGGGGTCGGCGGGTTCATCCGACTCGGACTCATCGGTGATGGTCGTGGAGACGGCCTCCTTGAGCAGGCTACCCAGTACGTGGGTGACCAGGGTGCTCTTGCCGGATCCAGAAACGCCGGTGACGGCCGTGAATTGCCCCAGCGGGACGGTGACATCCTGGTTGACGATGGTCCGGGCATTGATGCCGGTCAGCTCTAACTGGCCGGATGCTTGTCGACGCGGTGCTGACAGCAGTTGCAGGGGGCCGGGGTGAAGGTACTGGCCTGTGACTGACTCGCGAGTATTGGTGAGACCGTCTACAGGACCGGAATAGACAATTTGCCCGCCGTCAACCCCTGCCCCTGGGCCCACATCGATGACCCAGTCTGCCTGGGCAACTAGTGACATATCGTGTTCGACCAACAACACGGAGTTGCCATCGGCGATGAACCGTTCAAACAATTTGGACAGCATGTTTTTCTCTGCCGGGTGCAATCCTGCCGACGGCTCATCCAACACATAAGCAACCCCGAAGAGGCCTTCGCGAACCTGGGAAGCTAACCGAAGCCGTTGCAATTCGCCGGTCGACAGTGTGGTCGCCGGTCGATCCATGGACAAATGGCCCAGCCCTAATGCGTTGACGGCGGTGAGCACGGATAACGCTGATGGCAGCAGAATCCGTTCGGCGCCGACTTCAGGTCCGTCCTCTGCTGGGTCCTGGGCTGTAATAACGCCCTGGCGATCTTTGAGGCGATCGAGAAGTGCTGCAAGGCTGAGATGGGTGAGTTGCCAGATCGGTTCACCAAGATAGCGGACCTGCAGGGCAGCCGCGTTGAGTCGGTGGCCCTGGCACGTGGGGCAGGTGCGAGATTTGAAAAACTTCAGGGCTCGGGCTCGGTTTTTATCGGACTGGGTTGCTGCCACCGTTCGGCGCAGGTATCTGGCGACGGACTCCCATTTGCCTTCGTAGGGTCCTTGAGTACGTCCAGCTTCCCGGACGGGGACCACCGTGATAACGGGTGTCTCCTCGGTGTAGAGAATCCAGTCGCGGGTTTCTTGATCGAGCTCGCGCCAGGGCCGGTGCGTATCAACCCCGAGTGTCTCTAAGATTTCTCGAAAGTTTTTGCCCAACCAGGCTCCAGGCCACGCTGCTATGGCGCCTTCAATAATGCTCAGGTCAGGGTCGGGTACCATGAGCTCTTCGGCGGGTTCAAATTGTTTTCCGACACCCTGACAATCGGGACACATGCCCTCTGCAGTATATGGCGAGAAATGTCCGGCCGTCAGACGACCACCAGCAATCCCGTACTCAGGGTTGAGCACCTCTTCTGGGTGGTCTCCGGCCCGGGAAAATAGCAACCGGAGGGAGTTCGATAGGGCCGTAATTGTGCCGACATCCGAACGAGCGCCGCCTGCCGAGGTGCGTTGTTCGAGTGCGACCGTGGGCGGCATGCCCTCTACCATTTCAACTTGCGGGTCGACTGCCGAGCCGATCAGTCGCCGCGCAAACGGGGCGACTGATTCTAAATAGCGTCGTTGTGCTTCGCCGTGGATCGTACCGAAAGCCAGTGACGACTTGCCAGACCCCGAGACGCCGGTAAACGCCACGACCGCGCCGCGCGGAAATTCAGTCGAAACGTTCTTGAGGTTATGTAACCGCGCTTCGACGACTTGTACACAATGGGTATCCCGCTTTCCAGAAGTGTTCATTCTTCAATTGTGTCATCTGCTCGCGGATACACAATTGTGCCGTCCTCTTGTGGCATAGCACCGTCGCTCAGTTCGGCATCCATGAGCTGTCCCGGACCCATAATGTGGGCTACGTGGTAGTCGTGCGCCAAGAGGTAATCGGCGATGATGCGCCGGTGACATCGCCACCAAACAGCCTCAGAACACATCACCACGGTGACTTGTTCCTGGCTCATCTGGCCCAGCGCACGAAGAGCCTGATGAAATTCGTCGCCGAGCGCGTGGTCAGCATAATTGTGAAAGCTGCGGTTCTGCCACCACGCATTGACGGTGAACGCCACGTCATGGCTCACGTTGCGCCGCCCGGTCAAACCAGGGCTGCGGCTCAGTGCAATGCCATGACCAGATAACGCATCGGTCAACGCATCCTCATTGAACTGTGGATAGCGTTTCGAGCCGGGCAATTTTCGAACATCTACTACGTGCTCAACCGAGTGCTCTTCGAGCAGAGCGAGGAACTCATCGAATTGCCGGTTCGAATGGCCAATGGTGAATACGGATGTATCAGCCACAACAGCCTATTGAAGTTTTCGTAGCGCACTGCCCTTATGTGCGGCAATGTGGTCAGTCTTGTCGCTTTGAATTTCGTATTGCGGCTCGTCCGAAGATGCTCTACGGGTGTGCCCCTTATATTCAAAATCCTCGGTGTGAACCTTGATGATCTTCCCAGAGACACGTCCGGCTTCAGAATTCCAAGACACGTGGTCCCCGACAGAAAACTTATGTGCCACTCGATCTCCTTAGTGTGCGCTTCTGACAGCGACGCGACCATCTTCGGCGCGGACTTCCCACGTCGGCTGCACCGAACCAGATGGACCACGCTGGGGTGCCCCGTCCGAGATACGGAATTTACTTTGATGCCACGGACACACAATGCAGTCATTTTCGATGTGGCCCTCGTCCAGTGGCCCGCCGGCGTGGGCACAGGTAGCGGAGAGCGCATGCAGATCGCCTTTGTGTCGAGTCAGTACCACCGGCACCTCGTTAACTTCAACGCGGACTAACTGGCCCTCTTGGATTTCATCCTCAGCAGCCACATCGTTCCATTTACGCGACCGGGTCTGGAATGCGGTGTGGTTGACGCCGACACCCATATCGAAGGACAAATGGCCTCCGAGGTAGCCGGCGATCGTAGTGAACCCCACGCCGACGAGCGAAAGTCCCGCCCCGAGCACATGGCGTTCCTTCCGGCGCGCAAACCACGAGGCAACCTGCAGACTGAGTCCCCAGGAGTTGGCTAAGGCATGGGCCGTCCCGACACGTTGTTCTTTGCCGTAGCTCTCAGCCCAATCCGATGCACCGGTTAGTGCTACGGGAAGAGAAGATAAGATTCCAACACCTACGAGGCGTTGTGCAGCAGGCCGCATCGTTTCGCCGCCGGTAAGATCCAGCAGGCTAGCCATAGTCCAAGCACCGATCGGAATATCTGTCAGAGGAGGATGGAGCTGATGCCCGGCCCATGATCCAGAAAGCACATACTTGATGGTGTCCGGTGCGGTGACCTTCCGCGCCACTTTAGCAAGCGGTTTTGAGATAGCGTCGAGAGATTTTTCTTTTTCAATCTTCCTAACAATGCTTGTTATATCAAACATGCGCTGTTCCTCTTTCGTCGACCAGATGTCAGTACAGCCGCTGTCGGCTACGTAGAGATAGCACTCATATCGTCACCCTAGCTTTTGACTGGTAGTTTTTACATACCCTCGGGCACGCACCGGCGCATGTAGGCCAACCCATTCGAGCCAGTTATGGAGCACGAGGCGCTGTTGGGTCACGTTTACTTCAGATCTGGATGAGGACTCGAGGCTCGACTATCGCAGAAAACCGTAGAGCAATCTCGAGCTTACGAGGCCTCACTTGGGCAGCAGTGATAAATGCCAAGACGTGGGACAATGATGCTATGGACGAAGAGACGCACGAACGTATTCGAGCCACCATTGCTAAGGTGCCTCAAGGCCGAGTGGCAGCCTATGGTGATATTGCCAGAATGGCGGAGGCCCCGTCACCCCGCATTGTCGGCTGGGTACTCAAGGAAGATGGCGGTGACCTCCCATGGCACCGCATCGTCAGAACAGACGGTTCAGTGGCTAAACCCCGGCAGCTGCCAATGCTGCGGGATGAAGGTCTCGAGATCCCGGGCGACAAAATTGATATGGCACGCTATCGCTGGGATCCTGAAGGCGATTCAGACGAGTAATTAACAGGGGCTCTTCCAGCAATGAAAGAAAATTTTGCCGTCCTGGACCGCGAAGGTTTCCACCCACTCGTCGTCGGTGACTCCGGTCCAGATTTGGCCGCTGTATACCGTGGTGTATTGGGTCATGTATGTTCCTTGATGCATTGCTAGTGTGCCCAGCGAAAATGAGGTGCCCGCCAACGGACACCTCATTTCGGTTCGGCTGTGACGCCTCTGTCGGATTGGAGATTAGAGGGCGGTGACCTTGGGTAGGGCGACCTGTTTGAGGCCCTCGACGCCAAACTCTAGTCCCATCCCGGACTTCTTGACGCCGCCGAATGGAATACGTGGGTCTACCGCACCGTGCTTGTTAATCCACGTGGTGCCGGCGATCAAACGGTTTGCGACCTCCCGGGCACGCTGTTCATCGGATGACCAGACGGAAGAACCTAACCCAACTTCCAGCTCATTAGCCCATTCGATCGCCTGATCTAGATCGTCGTATTTGATGATCGGCAGGGCGGGCCCGAACTGTTCGATCTGAACCAGTGGATTTTGCTGATCAATCTCGGACACGATGGTGGCGGGATAAAAGTATCCGGTCTGTTCTGCATCGGGATTGCCGCCGGTGACGATCTTGGCGCCGTCTTTGCGCGCTTCTTCAACCAGGTCGGCAACAATCTTTTGTTGTGCTTCGTTCTGGAGTGGGCCCAGCACGTTTTCTTCCGATAGACCTTGACCCATCGGGGCCTCGCGAGCAATCTTCGCTAATGCTTCGACCAGCTCGTCGTAGATGGAGGCTGGCACATAGAGACGTTTCAGCGCAGCACAAGTTTGTCCGGTGTTGCTGAAGGCACCCCAGAAAATATCTTCGGCCATCTCATCGACGTTGATATCGTCCAGGACAATTCCGGCGTCATTGCCACCCAGTTCGAGGGTCACGCGTTTCATATCCTCGGCAGCGCTGCGCATAATGGCCTGACCGGTTTTGGTGGAGCCGGTGAACATGATCTTATCGATGTCAGGATGCTCTGATACCGCCTGGCCAATATCGCCGGCTCCGGGCACGACCTGTAGCACGCCTTCAGGAAGCACTTGGTTCAGCACAGCTACCAGCGCCTGGACGGACAAGGGGGTGTGCTCGGAAGGCTTCATGACCACCGTATTGCCCATCCGCAAAGACGGCGCCAGCTGCCAAACCGAGATCATCATCGGCCAGTTCCAGGGTCCGATGGCGCCGACCACCCCGATTGGCACGTAGGACAAGACCGCCTTGCCGGAGTCATCGTCGACGAGGATCTCGTCTTCGATTTCAAAGTCAGCGTTTGCACGAAGCCAGGCTTCGCAAGCACCGGCTTCAAAGCGAGCATTGGGGCCATTAAGCGGCTTGCCGACTTCACGTGCCAGGATCTGGGCGAGGGCTTCGGCCGATTCTTTTACCGCGTCGGCGGCTTTATGCAGGTCCTGGGAGCGTTCTGCATCGGGCAGTGCACCCCAAGCTTGCTGTGCCTTGCGGGCCTTGGCAACGGCCGCATCAACATCAGCAGTGGTAGATATTTTGGTTTTGCCGATCAGTTCACCCGTGGCCGGGTCATGGACAGCTTCGCCATCGTCAACGGTAATTGCAGCGAGTAGATTTTCGTAGGTGGTGAGATCTTCTGTGAGCATCGAACCCTCCGTAGTGTCCTGAAGATCCGCGATGGATCCAGTATTGATTCTAGGCTGACAGATCCACACGCAAGTGTTCTAGGCCTCAGGTGCACAAAGCTTGGTGGAATGTGCACATTCGCGTATTTGACGCGCTGGTTTAGGCATCAGCCTCGGAAGAGGTGTCTGCAGAGCGGCGCGTAACCGGTCCCGGTCCGTGTGGCAGCGTCCGGGCAAAGATTCCCGCTCCCACAAAACCCAGTGCTGCGATGGCCCAGATACCAAACGCGAGCGACGAGACCGCCGTGACCGCGGAGATTAACAGCGGCCCGGTGAGCATGCCGGTATCAGATAGCAGTCGCCACAGCGCCAAGAACTTGGCACGTCCAACGCTCGGAGAGTAGTCCGCGCCCAGGGTCATGACAATGCCGGCGCCAAACCCATTGCCCATTCCAATCAGCACTGCTGCAACGATCAGCCAGGCGCCAGACGTCGTAAAGGGCACCACGGCAGCCCCGATGGCTAACCCGGTCAAACAGGAAACTGCCACAACACGACGCCCTTTGCGGTCCATGAGCACCCCGGATGGGTAAAACATGATGAGGTCAACCGCACCGGCCACCCCATATATCAGCGAAGCCTGCGATGGGCTCAGCCCCAAGTGTTCGGCCCATAACGGGATCACCGCGGTGCGAGAGGCACGCAGGGCGGTCAGGCACAATACCCCTAGGCCAGAAGATAACAACACCCGCCAATGCTCTTTAGCTAACGACCACATTGTGGGGTTGGTGACGATCTCAATGGGATTGGTCGTCGTAGACTCCACATGCGACGTCGATGCGGGCTCTTCGAGTTCCCGGATGAACAGCGAGACGATCACCGCGATCCCCATGCACACCGCGCCGACAGCAAATGCGCCTTGCATACCCATCGCCGTCTGCGCTGCTGCCCCAAAGAATGGGCCGATAAAGGAGCCGACGCGCAGCATGCCCCCGAGCAATGACATGGCTCGGGCCCGGTGCGAGATCGGCACGGCGACCGCAAGATATGACTGGCGGGCGAGGTTGAATCCGGCACCGGCCATCCCGATCATCAGGATACCCACCGTGTAGCCAGCGAAATCCGTTGGGGCTTGTAATGGGAACCACCCAGCGACCATGGCCCACGCCAAGGTTACTCCGAGCGTTCCGACAAACGCTGACACAATCATCGTCAAACGCTCGCCCGTCCGGGAGGCTAGCTGAGCAGCCGGGGCATTGGCGATCAGTGAACCGACACCGATGAGCGTGACGGTGCTGGCGGCTAACGCAAGTGAGACCCCAAAGCGCGCTGAAGCTCCAGCAATAGCGGGCATAATCGCACCCAGGCCAATCGCATAAATAAGTGACGGCGCATAAATCTGGAAAGCATTCGCTAAGGGTCTACCGCTTTGCGATTGCTGTGACATAGCACCTTCTTCTCGTGAGTTCAGCCATTGGGCTCGAACCAGGAATACGACTCTTTTACCAGGCTACGCTGAGCTTCTCGTAAGGGTCTATTAAGGTTCGCTTGAAATGTTGAACGACCGCCGCCAGATAATTTCTCCGCTGGCTTGATCATCCGGCCAACTGGGGCCCACTATATGATGATCCGGGTCAGCTGAAGCTGAAAAACTTGAGATATCTCACCGAACGAGTTGTTTTCACATACCGGAGACTTCGTTAGTTTGGAAAACGGAAAGATATTCCATCGTATTGTTCGTGACCCGAACGATACTGGCGGGATCCTCCGCCGGGATCAAAACGGAAGGACACATGTATGACAACGAATTCGGAATCATCAAATCCAACAGCCTCGCCTGGGACGGCAGCGGCCGGTCCCAACACAGATGCGAAAGAGGCTGCCCGTCACGAATCTGACCGTCTGAAAGGCCACGCGCAATCCGCGGCTAGCGACGTAGCTGGTACAGCCCAAGACGAAGCACATGCGGTCAAAGACGAAACCGTGGAGCAGGCGAAATCTCTCGCCTCGAGCGCCCAAGACGAACTCGCTGCGCAAGCTTCAACTCAGCAACAACGCCTGGCTGACCAGTCTCGCACAGTCACCGATGACCTCCATCGAATTCGCCGCGGCGAACGCCCCGAATCCGACATGGTGGTTCGGGCGGTTTCATCGCTTGCCGACAGTGCCGAATCGATTACTCAACAGCTAGAAACCAAAGAACCAGCGGATCTGCTTGATGACGTGCGTCGATTCGCCTCGCGGCGCCTGGCATGTTCTTGCTCTTAGCAGCTGGCGCCGGTGTGGTGGCCGGACGGTTGACCCGTGGCATGCGTGATGCCGGAGCAGATAATAACCGCTCGCAATCTTCAGGTACTCGGCCATCAGGCTCGCCAACCCACGCGGCGAACACACCCGTACGTGGTGCACAGACCCCTTATCGTCGGCCAGAAACAGGTTTAGGAGGGCGCCCATGAGACAAGGACATCCCAACGAACCTATTCCAACCAAAGGTGCGACCGAAGCTCCAGAAACTGAGGAAGAACGCAGAGCACGTACAGAATCACTAGGAGAAATGTTCTCCCGACTCTCGAAAGATCTCAGCACGCTGGTCCGCCAAGAAATCCAACTGGCCAAAGCGGAAGCCACAGAATCAGCGAAACAGGCCGGAACCGGCATTGGCATGCTCGTCGGTGCTGCCATCGGCGCGATCATGCTTTTGGCATTTCTCTCCACCGCGTTGATGTGGGCGCTGAGCAGTGTCATGCATCCCGGCTGGGCCGCACTGATCGTAGCTGCGGTGTGGGCCATCATTGCCGGCATTCTGTTCATGGTCGGAAAGAAGAAATTAGAAGAGATCAAGGGTCTGCCGCGAACCCAGCAGACCGCTGAGGAAATTCCTGCGACGCTGAACCCGAATAAGGAGACCCCACGAGTAATAACCCTGAGGAAATCCGCACAGACATTGAAGTAACACAGACCGAATTGGGTCGTGACGTCGACGCCTTGGCCGAAAAGTTCGATCCCGCCAAAGCAGTGGGACGCCAAAAAGATCGGTTCCGCGATCGAGTCAGAAATGTGAGCGAGAAAGTGATGGGTACACCAGAGTATGACCCGCAGGGTCAAGACTCCGGTGCGCTGGATCAGGCTACTGAGCAGCTCTCTGAACTCAAAGATCAAGCCGGCGAAACCGTCCTGAATATACCTGAAAAAGTTACCTCAGGTACCCGGGGTAACCCGCTTGCTGCAGGTTTGATCGCGTTCGGAGTGGGCTGGCTAGCCGCTTCGCTCATCCCATCATCGAGGATGGAACAAGACGCCGCCGGACAAGTCAAAGATCAGGCAGCGCCACTTGTTGACGAAGCAAAATCTGCCGCTCAAGAAGCAGGCGAGCGCCTCAAACCACAGGCACAAGAGGCAGCGCAGTCTGTCAAAGAGCAAGCCTCACACGGTGCCGAGCACGTCAAAGACGAAGGTCAGGAGCACGCGCAGGACCTCAAAGAGGATTCCCAGCAAGCGGCCCGGCATGTTAAGGATTCCGCTAAGGAATCGTAAGTTTCACGAGGAGATCAACAACGGTTCGTTATATCGACATGCTTCCGACCTGATTGTTGCTAACCCACACACATGTGGTGACATGCCGCACCATTTCGCCTAACAAGCAAAATTCAATAGAAATCGGCTGTTGTTTATAAGAAACATCATCGTTAGAGTGAAAATTGAAAGGGCTGGCGGTCACCCCGATCCGGCCCGAGCATCTCAGAAAGGAAGTGCGTTACCATGACACAGAATCTCGATCTCGAGAACATTGAAGACGCAACCGTGTTCGATCAGGACAACGAGAAAGTCGGCTCCGTCAAAGAAATCTACCTTGACGATCAGACCGATGAACCGCGTTTCGCGACCGTGAGCACGGGGCTGTTTGGAATGAAAGAAACTTTCGTCCCACTCGATGCCGCGCAACCGATTGCCGATGGCGACCTGAAGGTTCCATTTACCAAGGATTTCATCAAGGGTGCGCCAAACATTGATCCGGACGGTCACCTCGAACCATCCGAAGAACGCGACATCTTTGAGTACTACGGCATGGACCATGCCGGTGCAGCGAATACCAAGACCCCAGCCGCTGGCGAACCCGCAGCAGGTGCCCCTGCGGCTGGGAAACCTACTGCTGATGAAACTCAAGAACAAGCAGTTGCCCGCGAAGAACGCCTCAATGTTGGCAAAGAAGATCAGGTCGTTGGCCAGGCCCGACTTCGCAAACGGGTCGTTACTGACCACCAACAGGTGGATGTTCCAGTAGAACGTGAAGAACTTGTGGTCGAACGCGAGCCGATCGATCCGAACTCGCCACAGGCTCGCACCGGTTCGCTGGATGATGCAGAGGATTCTGAAGAAACCATCACTCTGCACGAAGAACGTCCAGTGGTAGATAAAGAAACTGTCGCCACTGAAAAAGTCAACGTTGGCAAACGCAAGGTCACCGATACTGAAACCGTCGGTGGCGAGGTCCGCAAGGAAGAAATTGACGTCGAAGCCGACGAAACGAACCGCGGCAAACACGGGACCGATCGCTAACAGTTGCCCAGGGCGGTTTACCTGACCATCTAGTGGCCGCAACCTTCTGGGTTGCGCAAAGAAAGGATGATCATGACAGAAACGAACCGAACACCTCGAGGCGACAATGCATCACGAGACTCTGAGGCAGTCGGCGATCATGCCGCCCGCGGAGAACACGGTGCAACAGTAGCCGACAAACCTGACCACCGAACCGATCGAGCGGACCGTCGCGATGATCGTGACGACCGCATCGTAGACCACACCACCCGCGACACATTCATCGGAACTGATGAACCAAGCCATCGCCATTCCAATGTTTCCTGGGGTGCGATCTTCGCGGGAGTTGTAACCTTCGTTGCCCTGATGTTTGTCTTCGGTCTTGTGAGCCTGGGACTAGGCTTGCAAGCGGCCGGTGGCATGGCCGTTGGCATCTGGAGTGCGATCGCACTGATCGTTGCACTTGGCATCGCCGGTTTCGTTGCCGGCATGCTGTCGATCCGAGCTGGATTCCTGCACGGAATCGCCACCTGGGCCACCTCCCTGGTCGCAATTCTTGTGCTCGTAGGCTGGCTTGGCGCCAGTGTGCTGGGCACGCTTGGCGGAGCGATAGGCAATGTCGCCCAAGGCGCCCTGCAGCAAACTGAGATCAGTACTGAAGACTTAGGCGCTGCAGCGGAAGACGCCAACGTTGACGAACAAGAGCTCAACCAAGCTCAGCAAGAAGTTGAGAACACCGCACAGAACGCACAAGATGAACTGGCAGCCAGCGCTTGGTGGGCCGTAGCAGGTCTACTCATCGGCGCACTCCTTGCCGGATTTGCGGGCGCTGGTGGCGCACAGAGCGTTCACACCGAACACGAACGTCGCCGCGCTTTGGTTCACGAACGGTAAACCGCAGTAACCAATAACTCAAAAAGTCAATCGGCCAGCCCGGTGTCCCATGAGGCACCGGGCTAGTCTGTTGTTAGAGAGCCTAGGAGCGGTTGTGTAAAACCTCAGCGATTGCCGCAACCGCAGGCTCGTTCTGTAGGGAAGTCGTGTCGCCGAGCGTGTCGCCGGTATACAGCTGGGTGAGCAGACGACGCATGATCTTGCCCGAGCGAGTCTTCGGGACATCGGGAACGAACACGATGTCTTTGGGTTTAGCAACCGGGCCAATCTGTTTGGCAACCAACTGCGTGAGCTCTTGCTGTGCAGCATCGTCGTTAAACTCGCCACGCGGCACGACGAACGCGATGGCGCAATGCCCGGTCTTGGAGTCCGGCACAGGGGTGACACCGGCTTCGATGACGTCAGGATGCGACACCAGGGCGGATTCAATTTCGATGGTCGACAACCGGTGTCCCGAAATGTTGATCACATCGTCAATGCGTCCAAGAATCCAGATGTCGTCGTCTTCGTCGGTTTTTGCACCGTCGCCCGCGAGGAACCAGCCGCGGCCGTCTTCGGCCCAGTGGTAATCCTTCCAGTACGAATGATAGAAGCGTTCCGGATTGCCCCAAACGGTGCGAGCCGCGCCCGGCCCTGGGCGGGTCACGACGATGACGCCCTGTTCATTGGTCTCCGAAGGATTGCCTGCCTCATCGACGACCGCGACATTGACCCCGGGTAATGGCCGCGAACCGGAACCGGGTTTGAACGTGGTATCGGTTTGCCGCGGGGAAATAATGGTAGACCCCGTTTCGGACTGCCACCACGTATCAACCATCGGCACACCCTCTAGGGTGTCGCGACCAATGTGAGTGCGCGCCCACTGCCACGCTTCCGGGTTGACGGCTTCACCGACGGTGCCAATCAACCGGATAGACGATAGATCATATTCTGCAGAGGGACCGTTTTCGTGCCAGCCCATCAGCGACCGCAACAATGTGGGTGCGGTGTAGTAGCTGGTCACGCCGTAGCGTTGGATGACTTCGAAATGCCGTCCGGGGTGTGGTGCGTTGGGCACGCCCTCGTAGATCACCTGGGTTGCGCCGTTGGACAGCGGCCCGTAGATCTCGTAGGTGTGGGCAGTGACCCAGGCAAGGTCGGCGGTGCACCAGTGAACATCGGTGTCTCGCTTGGTCACATCCGGGTGGGAGAATAAGTAATCATAGGTCACCGAAGCGTGCGTGAGGTAACCAGCCGAGGTGTGCACCAAGCCCTTGGGCTGACCTGTGGTGCCCGAGGTATACATAATGAACAGCGGATGCTCGGCCTCGAAGTACTCGGGTGTGTGGTCGGCGGGTTGTTTCGTGACGATATCGTCCCACCACACGTCGCGACCCTTAGTCCAAGGGATGTCGGTGTCACCGGTGCGATTGACCACCAGTACATGTTCAATATTGTTATCCCCGGCCACGGCCTCATCGGCGGCAGCCTTGACGGGCACAGCTTTGCCGCGGCGGAATTGTCCGTCGGAGGTGACCAGCAGTTTGGCGCCGGTGTCTTCGACGCGGAATTTCAGCGCATCAGCCGAGAATCCACCAAAGACCAATGAGTGCACCGCGCCAATCCGCGCGCAGGCTAAGGCGATGACGACGGTCTCAACGATGACCGGTAGATAGACCACCACGCGGTCACCGGCTGTGATGCCCAGTTCAGTCAGAGCTTGTGCGGTCTGGGAGACCTCCTTGAGAAGATCGCGATAGGTTACGGCTCGTCGATCGCCGGGCTCACCTTCGAAATACAGCGCTACTTTATCGCCGTGGCCTGCCGTAACGTGCCGGTCCACGCAGTTCACTGCAACATTGAGCTTGCCGTCCTCAAACCAGCGGGCTTGCGGACCACGCTGCGTTAGCGGATCGGGTTGGGTCCAGGAATGGATGGTTTCAAACGGGGTAACCCAGTCCAGGCGTTGTGCCGCAGCCTCCCAGTAGGCCATCCGGTGCGCTTCATCGACCTGCTTTCCGCTTGCATCGGCCCGGGAGTGTGCCTGGTTTGCGGCGCGTCCAGGGTGCACATCGGGATCCGCAGCATCAACGATGGCTTGGGGGAGTGGACCGGGCAGCCCGTTTGGCAGGGGCGCATATTGTACGTCAAATAGCTGGGCGGCTAACCCTGCGCGATAGGTCAGGGTGGAATCAGCAGTTTGGGTGTGCGTCACGAAATAAACCTTTCCATCGGTTCTGGCGGTAGCACCTGCACAGGGTGTGGTTGCTGCGGCGTCGACGAGCCAGATCTCTTAGCCGCTCTGGATGGGGACGCCCATAACTTTAGGCAAAATATTGACGCAACGGCAATTTGACAGTCATATTTCGTGTTCAGCGTTGCAAGATTGCAGTCTCCTGATGCTGGCCAGCAGTCACGGGCGCACCCGGTAGCGCAGGTGTAGTACCCGGTCACCGTGGACAATCTCTTCGGGACCCGCCAGCAGATGCTGGCCCTGGACCGTACCGAAATAGCGCTTTCCGGATCCGAATACTACCGGTACGACATCCATCCGCACCTCATCAACGAAACCTGCCGCAAGCACTTGCCCGCCTACATCGCCCGCAGCAACTTCGACGATGCGACCACCGGCGAGCTGTTGCGCCTTCGTCATCGCTGCTTGGATCCCGTTGACGAAGTGAAATGGAGCGTGCGGATACCAGCCATCTGGTCTGCCACGATGGGTTACCACAACCATGTGGTCCATCCCACCGGGAGGAGTCCCACCCCAGCCCTCAGTCAGATCAAAGACGTGACGACCAACAACGGTGACCCCAATCTGATCCCAGTACGATCGCGTATAGTCGTAGGATTGCTGCGATACCTTCAACGTGCCGCTGTCGTCCAACGCGCCTCACCGCTAAACAACCAATCGAAGAGCGGGCCTGGCTGATCCAGCTCGTCGGCGATGAAACCATCGACTGATACGGAGCTATACATGACGACTTTACCCACGAAACGCACCTCTTTCGCATTGCGCTGGAGTGCTCTTTTCAGAATATCCGTGGGCTGTGCTACAGGGCAAGGCAGCTGTCAGCTTCCGATGAGCGGAGACTGACAGCTGCCGTGCGGTGTGCGTTACGCGGTTTCGCGTAGCTTGATGTTGTTGACCTCAATAGATTTGTATGGGCGGGTCATGTTGTTCAGTCGTTGGACGACCTGGCCGATCTCAAATGAATCGACGTGCTTGGCCCACGCCTCCACGAGCCCGTGGATTTCTAGTTTCGCTAGCCCCCGGCCAGCACAGGCGTGAATACCGTAACCAAAGCCCAGGTGGTCTACCGGGTTACGCTTGATATCGAAGGTTTCGGGATCCTCGAACTTGCGCGGGTCCATATTGCCCGAACCGTAGAGTAGTGCAACCTGAGCACCTGCCGGGATGACGGTGCTATCAATCTCGACATCGCTTGGCGACCAAACACTGGCCCCGGGGTGCGCAACCGAAGAATCTCGCTCACAGCAGCCGGAACCAATTTAGGGTCGTTCTTGAGTAGCTCGAATTGCTCTGGATGCTGACCGAGCAGGACTAACGCGTTGCCGATCGTGGTGATGGTGGTGTCCATACCAGCTGCCAGGATCTGGTGGACGATGTAGCCGAAGGAATCATGCGAGATATCTCCGCGTTCGGCCGCTTCCCAGATGTTGCGACCAATAGAGCCCTCGGCCAGGTCGGACCCCTGCATTTCCTCGTGGGTCCACTGGAAGAGTCCCCCGGCGACCGGCATGGACTGCTCCGACCGGTCGTTCATCGGCCCCAAGAGGTTAAATGCCGCCTCACCCCACGGTAAGATTTTTGCGCGCAGGTCGCCTTGGACACCGATGAGATCCAGCACAATCGACACCGGAAACGCAACAGCCATATCCTTCATGCCATCGAAGCTGCCCTTGGCGGCGAGTTCTTGCACGAGCGCATCCGGAGAGGATCTCATTCATCTGCGGATTGAATGCAACGGATTTCGAAGAGAACGTGGCAGGATCGCTGAGTGCTTCACGGATGTCCTCATAGCGAGTGACTGTCCAGACATCATTGGCCGGCGACTATGTCACTGATGTCAGCGACAGTGACATAAGTATGACCGTGGCATTGGAATCGGGCCGCATCTTGACTTCCGATATCGTCGTCACAGCGACCGGCGATGAGCCCAATACCCAATGGTTGACGAATTCTGGCTTGCTCACTGATAACCAGCTTCTCATCGACGAGTATTGCCGCGTCAAAGACACCATCGTAGCAGCTGGCGACGTCGCTTTCATGCGTACCTCGCAAGGCGTGCAGCGCAACCCGATCTGGACTAATGCGATCGAACAAGCAAAGACCGCAGCCGCGTTGAATATTCGCATGCCGATCCCGCAGCTGCATCGCTTGGCTCGCGAAACCCTTGCGGTGAGCTAGCGGTTCACATCATGCCCGCGTGGCGCTTGTCAGTGCAGCAATTTCGTGGGGTGATAGATGCCGACGGTCCTGGCCACATCGGTCACGGACCGTCCGGCATTTAAAATGGATGATTCGGTGAGTAGCCCATCGGCGCGAATGCCGTAGACGGGAGCGGTGAAACCCGCGGCGACTCCGAAGGCGCTAGCGCCGACATCAAGGATTGCCACGAGATCTCCTTCTTCTAATTCGGGCAGTTCCACCTGCTGGGCGACCAGTCCGGTGGGACCGGCAATGTCGTAGTAATAGTGCTGCAGGTCGTCTTTGAATCGGCCGTCGCTATCATAGGCAAGCACGCGCGTGACGTGCGGGTCTTGTTGTGCGCCAGCGTGGACGACGGCAATCATCCGGTTATCCAGATCCTTGGTATATTCCACTCGCGCGAGAATCATGCCGGCTTTAGCAGTCAGCGGTGCGGTCATCTCGCTGCTGATCTCGTATTTACCGTCAAATAATTCCGGCATCATGGCGTGGTGGACGAACCGGTGATTATCGAAGGTGGGCTGCACCTCATCCGAGGTGAGATTGACCGGGATGCCCGCCGGCAAATGGAGGCGGAAGATGCGCTGTGCCCCGGCAGCATGTTCGATATCTTCGGCAAACTGATAGACAGCTGCGACTTGTTCGGCGGTCTGCTGCAGCGTCGTCGGCGGCGTGTCAAAGCTTACGTACAGTTGGGTGAGCCAGGGGCGGTCGAGAAACGCTTGGATGAGCTCCTCACGGTGATCGCGCAGTCCTATCCCAATATGGGCCAGTGTCGTCGCGTCGTCATCGGCTGAGGCCTGCGGTGTTACTCGAATGCCAATGGTGCCCTCGTAATGCTGCGGATCAGATAGCAACCGGTCGACTCGCGTCAATTCGTCAAAGTTATCAATACTGAAACTCAGTTCCGCATCCGTGACGTCGCGCAGGTGTGACTGGGTTTTGACCGGCGCGTCGTGGACTACTTCGGCCCGAGGAAAGCCACTCTTGTGAGCGATCTCCAGCTCGACGGGACCAGCCGTTTGCACGCTCAGCCCACGGGCGTGGCAGTGCTCAAGCACTCCGGGCAGGCTCATCGTGCTGACTGCAATCGTGTGGGTGAACCATTCTTCGGTGTAGACCTCCTGCAGATGCTCGATGAGTTGGTCTAGGACGTTAAAGTCCATGACACCCAATACCGGATTGGCATCGGACAGTACTGGTGCCAGCTGTTCTACGGCAGTGCTGCGTTGCGTTGCGATGCGAGTTCCTGAAGTCGTCATGAGCCTGATCTTACGCGCTAGGGTAGGACACGATAAAAGCCGATGTCACCACCAGGCACACGTGTCACAAACGCCAGCGGCCCGGACGGTGTTAAACCGCCCGGGCCGCTGCGAAATGTTCTCTTAGTTCGTTGGCTTTACAAAAGGTAGCACTAATCGTGATGGGTGCTCGGAGTCCCGGTAGATCTTGTGTGTCACCGGGCGGCCAACCGGTAAGTGGAACGCATCTGGTGGCAGCAGCGCGTTGTGCTCATCTTCCAGTGGCTCGTTGTTCGACAGTTCGACCACGAGTTTGTGACCTGGTTTGAACGTATTCGCAAACGGGTAGAGCCGCAGAACGTATTCCTGGATGGTGTTCGGCTCAACCGGTATCTTCCGGGTATGCGGATGATACGGGTTGCCTTCCGTGGTGCGCTCTTCATCAAGCTCACGCTGCGAGGCTTTCAAGAATCCCGTCGTGATCAACTGACGGGAACCATCGGGCGCGGTATCCCACAGGCGCATGATGAAGTTCGTGTCATCCTGGTCGATTTCCGCAAAGATGTGTGCGGCACCGGTGCCCATCATCTCAGTGTCTTCGGTAAATGGTGCGGACTCCCAGCGGATACTGTGTACGGTGTCCGTGACGGTCAGTGGTGGCTGGTAGAAGCCATCCGGAACCGCATGTTCTGGGCCCATCAGTTCAGGTTCTTCTGAGAGCTTGTGACGGGTCCGCAAATACATTGGACGGTGCTCGATGTCTTTGGTTGGGAACTGGTCGCCGGATGATTTCTCGTGGGAACCTTCGACGTGGACGGTCACTGCTGGTTCATCCATGACGCCGTTGTCGATGCCCTTGATCCAGTAGTCGTACCACCGGAACATTTTGTCGTGTTCTTCAATCCACGGACGTGACTGCATCGGTGGGTAGGGGCCAATATCAAGTTTCTTGGGGCCCTTGAGCTTATTGAACAGCTCGATTGTGCCATCGATGGTCCAACCGCGACCGTTATCAATCTGCAGCCAGACGGGAATGTCGATATTTTCGGCCAGGTTGATGGGGTTGCGTTCTTCGTACCACTCGCCATCGAGATCATTCATCACGATGTCGAACCAGGCTTCGTGGTGTTTCGTAGAACTCATAGTGTCCACTCGAAACGAAGATGGCTTTCAAGCTCGGTGATTGTTCGGCAGCCGCCAGCGCGGACATCGCCTTTTCCCTGGTGCCGTTGAAAGATAAGAGCAAACGGAGTGTGCCGCAAGAGCGAGAAGTCGCTGAAGAGACTGTCTAAGGATGAAATCAGGCCAAGACGCCGCCATCCAAGGTATTGGGTGGCGGCGTTTCTATATCTTCACAAGTCTCACAACAGATTCACCCAAGTTGAAAAGCCCGGCCCCATACTTCCGGCAGGACGATAATCTCCAAACCAACGCCAATAATTCTCCATTGATTTTCTGCCTGCCGCTATCGAATAGCAATATTGTGACACTCGGATTCGCAATTTCGGCCTGAAGTATGTTTGAATCTATGGCAGTAACCATCCAGAGCGGCTAAGAGATCTGGCTCGATGACGCCGCAGCAACCACCCGATGGGGCAGGTGCTACCGCCAGAACCGATGGAAGGAGCATCATCGTGTCATCATCACAACGTCAAATCCTCTTCAACGCCTTCGACATGAACTGCGTTGGCCACCAATCACCCGGGCTATGGCGTCACCCGCAGGATCACTCGCGGGACTATAACAAGCTTTCGTACTGGACCGACCTGGCACAAACTTTGGAAAAGGGCCTCTTTGACGGCCTGTTCATTGCCGACGTTTTGGGCCCCTACGACGTCTACGGCGGCAACGCCAACGCTGCGCTCACCTCAGGTGCGCAAGTTCCCGTCAACGATCCCTTCCTATTGGTCTCCGCGATGGCATCTGTTACCAAGCACCTCGGCTTTGGTGTGACGGCCGGAACCGCGTACGAACACCCCTTCCCATTCGCTCGTCGTCTGGCCACGCTCGATCATCTGACCGATGGCCGGGTTGGTTGGAACGTTGTCACCGGCTACCTCCCATCGGCTGCCCGCAACATGGGCAAGGATGACCAGATGGAGCACGACCGCCGCTACGATCACGCCGATGAGTACCTCGAAGTTATCTACAAACTGCTCGAAGGCTCCTGGGAAGATGATGCAGTACAGTTCGACCGCGAAACCGGCGTCTTTACTGACTTCAATAAAGTCCACAACATTGAGCACCAAGGTGAATTCTTCAAGGTACCGGGCGCTGCCGTAACCGAACCTTCGCCGCAGCGCACTCCGGTCATCTACCAGGCCGGCGCCTCAACCCGCGGACGCGCTTTTGGTGCGAAACACGCTGAAGCTACCTTTGTGAACTCACCGACCTCTGAGCTGCTGGCATCATCGATCGCGAAGACTCGTGCAGGACTGGTCGAGGCCGGGCGGGATCCTTACGACATTCGCATCTTTGGCATGCAGACCATCGTCACCGGCAAAACCGATGCAGAAGCACAGGAAAAATACCGTGACTTGGCACAATACGCCGACGTCGAGGGTGCACTGTCGCTGATGTCCGGTTGGATGGGCACCGACTTCTCCAAGTACGACCTCGATGCGCCGATTGGTCACATCGAGTCCAACGCGATCCAGTCGGCAGCCGAGACATTCCGCAAGGCTTCGGGCGATGGCGAAGAATGGACCGTTCGCAAACTGGCCGAATGGGTCGGTGTCGGCGGTTTCGGTCCGGTACTGGTGGGGTCCGGTGCAACTGTTGCCGAGGAACTGATCAAGATTCAGGACGAAACTGATGTTGATGGTTTCAACCTGGCCTACCACATCACCCCGGGCACATTCGAAGACGTCGTTGAATACGTCGTGCCTGAGCTGCAAGAGCGCGGCCGGTACAAGACCGAATACACCGACGGCACACTGCGCCATAAGCTATTTGGCCGTGGCGATCACCTGCCAGAAAACCACGTTGGTGCGAGCTACAAACTCGGGGCTAACGTCCCCGCCTAGCAGCGAATAATATGGGCAGACTTAGAGGCCATCCCTTAACCAGATATGGGTTGAGGAGTGGCCTCGTTCCATAGACCAATAGAGCCCCTGAGACGTAGTCTGACGTCTTAGGGGCTCTTCAGGCTGTTATCTAAAACTTAGGCAAAGGGCTGCGAGGCAGTGTCTAACCGCTGGACTTCATCTTCGGAGAGTTGGAAGTCCGCGGCAGCTACGAGGTCTGGTAGCTGCTCGGGCTTCGACGCTGACGCCACCGGAGCAGTGACTCCCTTGGCTAGCAGCCACGCCAGTGAGATTGTTGCGGGCGCGACATCACGAGCTTCAGCGATCTCAACGACAGCATCTACGACTCGTAGGGATTCATCCATAATGAGGCCCTCGACGAAGTCTCGTCGGGGCGCACCTTGGAGGTCTTCTTTTGACCGGTATTTACCAGTTAGTACACCAGAAGCTAGCGCGAAGTATGGGAAGACGGCCGCATTGTAATCCTGCACGATGGGCAGATAAGACTGTTCGAAGTCGCGACGGTTCAGCAGGTTGTACTGCGGTTGAATCGCGACCGGAAGGGTGTGGTTGCCTGCATAGGCGACTTCAAACCACTGACGCATCCGAGCCGGTGAATAGTTGGATAGGCCGATGTGCTTGACCTTACCGGATTTGACCAGGCTCTCGGCGTGAAGGACCTGGTTGATAACATCAACTTTTTGGTCGTCGTAGTGCGCATAATAAATATCGACGTAGTCCGTGTTGAGTCGTTTGAGTGACTCATCAAGAGCGGACTCAACGTTGGCGGCACTCAGCCCCGCGCGGGAAGGGTGCCCGCCGACTTTAGTTGCGATAACCATCTCGTCGCGATTTCCGCGTTCTTTGAGCCATTCCCCAATGATCCGTTCTGATTCGCCACCCTTCAGACCCTCTACCCAGACCGAGTACTGGTCTGCGGTGTCGACAAAGTTTCCGCCGGCCTCGACAAAAGCATCAAGGACAGCAAATGAGGTGTCTCGGTCTGAGGTCCACCCAAATGTGTTGCCGCCCAGGTTTAGCGGAAAAATATCAAGATCGGTACGGGGAATACGAATCAAACAAGCTCCTTTTGAAAGCGGTCATCGTCAGAAAACGACATAATAGGTTCACTATTCAACCTAGCCAGAGGAAGTTTCCGCGTCAACTTATGTAAGCTAGTGGTATGAATAATGCATCCGAAACTCGTTGGTTGACGGAAGAACAGGACTTCACCTGGCGAGCGGTGTGGTCTTTGATGACCTGGCTGCCAACCAAGCTCGATCAGCAGTTACGCGAAGACACCGGGCTGAGCCTGTACGAGTACTATGCGCTGTCACAGATCTCAGAAGCCCCAAACCGTGCCATCCGTCTGAGTGAACTCGCAGGTATCACGAATATGACCTTGTCGCATCTATCTCGGGTGATATCTCGGATGATGAAAGCCGGCTGGGTTGAGCGCGTCCCCGATCCCGAAGATGGTCGATACACGCTCGGCGTGCTCACTGATGCCGGCTGGGACAAAGTAGAAGAGATGGCGCCGGGCCACGTGGAGGCCGTACAGCAGGCTATTTTTGATCAACTGACAGACGAACAGGCTCGGGCGCTGGGCGAAGCGGCGGCTCGGGTAGCGGAAGCGGTTTCGCCCCACGGCGAAGTAACCGGCCCACCCACAACCCGATAAGCACATCAGCGTGCCGTCCAAGCTTCCATCAGGAGCTCATCCGAGGCCCGCTGTGCGGCTGGGTCCCAGATGTTCCCGGTGACCATAATTTCATCGGCCTCGGTGTAGGTCACGATGGCTTCGAGTCGTTCGACCACGGTGTCTTGGGTGCCATAGATCGAGGTGTCGAGTGCCCTGGTGAGTCTCCGGCGTTGTTGATCCGATAACGTTTCTTTACGGATATCCTGCGGGTTCTCAAGCGGACCAAATACGCCCGTGCTCCTGGATTGGGTGAGCGCCCAGGCTTCCGAGAGCACGAGATCTTCAGCCGCTTGAGCGCTTGTGGCTACCGCGACATTGATCGAGGCGATCACATAGGGTTTTTGGTCCCGCTTATCGGAGACAGCAAACTGTTGGCGATATTGAGCCGGTGCGGTAGAAGGGGCGTCGTAGGATTGTAGCCCACGCGTAACCGCCGGGCCTCCGAGCACAAGCCCTAAGCCGCGGGAGGCAGCGAACTCGGCTGAACCACCACCGGTGAGAATGTACAGGTCAGTCTGCGAGTGGTCTGCAGGATAAGCGGTTACCGCGGCGGTGCCATCGAGATAGGCCAGTAGTTCGTCAACATCGTCACGGAATGCATCTTTGGCTGCGGTCGTGTGACGTAGTGCTGCCCGCACCGGTTTGGTGAACCCGACGGATGCCCCAAGTCCCACTTCGATTCGTGACCCGTAGAGCGCTTGGAGGGTGCCGATTTGCTCGGCAATGACCAGTGGTTGGTGGCTGGGGACCATGATGCCGCCGGTGCCCAGCCGGATAGTGGTGGTTGCTGAGGCAAGGTGAGCCAGCAGGATCGTTGGGGTAGAACCGATAATCCCGGGCACGGAATGGTGCTCAGCCACCCAGAATCGCCGGTATCCCAGCGCTTCCGCTGCCTTGGCTCGGGTGGTGACTTCGGCAAGAATCGTTGCAGCATCGACGGACTGAGCGTCAACCATCCGAGTATTGGCACGGTCAAGGATCGATAGGGGAACACGGCGCATACGTCTAGCTCATCATATGGGTGCGATTCCTGCTATCTCGTACGCGTCAAGAGTTTAATTCTGCTGCACCGCCAGGACGACTACGCCGTTTTCGAAGAGCTCTTCCTGTAGTTGATCGAGGCTAGTAATCTCGTGGACCGGCAGCCCGTAGTACCGGGCCATTTCCACTACGGGAGCTTCTTGCTGGAAAACCACCAGAGCGCCCCGCTGTAAGTTCGTGACCGCAGTGCGGAAATCGGCCAACGAATCCATTAGGCCTGACTGGTGCGTCACCACGACGATCATCCGGTCTTCGCGGGCCAAAGAGGCGCCCATACCAGCGACGACGGCTCCGGTGGGAAAGAACATGTAGCCCTGATGATCCAGGACGCGCAGATAGCTGGTTGCATACCCGGCCTGAGCAGACTGATCGACGATGACGGTGCGCTGTCGAGGCAGTACGTTTTCCAACCGATCCAAAAAAGCCCGCGCATCCACAGTATCTTCGCGTAACTGGTGCTCCGGGATTGGTCGAGAGTTCCAGTACTTCGTCTGCAACCGCTTGATGGTCTGATCCGTTCGGTACCCCGTCTTCGCCTCGGGCAGCAGCTTTGAGATTTCCAAATCTAAAGCGGTTGCGACGGCTTGCGCATCAGCGATCAGTGATTGCGAGACCGGGAGGAAGCGTCCCACCGCCCAAGGGGAGGTATCAACCTGGATTAATGTCGCGTTGGGGTCGATAAGTTTTCCCTCGCGGGTGGTCCAATCGTCCAGCGCGCACCCAAAGGATACGATGACATCGGCTCCACGAGCTAACTCTGCGGTCGAAGGTGTAGAGATCTTGCCCAATAAGCCAATGTTAAAGGGGTGGTCTTCGAACAGGCCATGAGCCCCAGCCGAGGTAGCTAAAAGTGCCCCGGTGGTATCGGCGAGTTCAACTAAGGCAGACTTGGCGTGCCGCGCACCGCGACCAGCAATGATCAGCGGCCACCGTGCATTTGCCAGCGACTTCGCTGCGCGCCCGACTTGAGAGGCCTGCGGGACTGTACCCGTTCGGGGTGCCGCGAATCGCGGTTCGGATTCGTCCGTGATTTCGGTATCGAGGTTTTCAGGATCGACAAGCAGCACCGACGGAAGCTGTTTGTTCAGGCCTTCGATGATGTCCACCATGGCCTGCGAGATGTTCTCTGCGTCGCCGGCGGGAACTGCCACCGCGCCGACTCCTGTCACGAGCCCGGCCCAATTGGCGGTCACCCCGTTAAACGTTTCATCCGGTTCGATCAGGATGATGACCATGGATAATTTGTCTCGTGCTGCCTGCCCGATGGTATCGAGGGCTGTTAGGAAGTCCTGTGAAGCATCCAAGACAACCGCTGCGGGTGGCCCACCGGCTTGCCGATACCCAGCGGCGGCCATGACCGCACCGTTCGCTGTCCCGGTGTTAACGACCTTAAATTCAATCTCCGTCACACCGTCGGCGGTTGCAATGTTGCCTTCTGCCTCACCAAAAGCATCAGTGAGCCGGGCGGTCCAGAGTTGTTCGGGGATGAACACGGTTTCCACGCCGGTAGCGGCACAGAGCTGAGCTAACCGCGTCGAATACACCACTTGGGCCACGATACCTCCTGTAGTTTAACCATCTCTAAGGATACGGCTTGAAACAACGAAGGTAAATCACCTCGGTAGACGTGATGTGTCTCACAACCCTATAGTGGTGTCATGACACAACTTTCCGATCGCTCGCAATCGCTCAATGATCCGCATCTCATCGATGCGCTGCTCGCAAGCCGTGGCGCCACGTGGGCGGTTGTCGGCCTAACTGACAATCCTGATCGCGTCGCCAAACCCATCGCGTCTTTTTTGAAGTCCGAGCTGGGGATGCATGTCGTCCCGGTGAATTTACGTCGGGAGTCCGTTAGTGGTGATAGGGCTTTTGGTCGTGTCGCTGAGGTGCCGTACCCGATCGACGTTGTCCACGTGTTTGTCAACGGAGCAGCCGCCAGCGGTGTCGTGGACGAGGCGATTCGCACGGGAGTCAAGAACATCTGGTTCCAGGTGGGCGTGGATAGCCCAGAGGCCGTCGAGAAGGCTGTGGCCTCTGGACTCAATGTCGTAGTCGATACGTGCCCCTCGATTGAGGGCCGCATGCGCTCGCTCGGCTGGCGGATGTAGCGCAACAAGAAGTTCTGTACTGGCCGTGCAATGGGGTGGGAGCGTCGTGCATCCCCCTGCAGGGCGCGGTCAAAGCTTGGCGTAGTAATCGATGGCGGGAAGATCCCATTGACTGTTGATTTAGCTTTTGCTGGTTATCCGTAGGTATATGCGGCGGAGCACTAGCGTTCAAAAGAACGGCAGCTATACGTCGTCAAGATTCTGGTTCTGCCAATCACTGTAAGTCATGCCGGTCTTTTCTTCTTTCCAATCCGTGCGTCCATTAGCTGTTCTTCCGAGGATGACGGCAGCGGCTGCTGAGACTGAGTTCATGACTCGATCACGAGTGAAGGTAGAGTGCTCCTGGCTCGGGTGAGGCTCTAGAGTGCCATCGCTGTGGAGGCTCTCGAGGAGCTTACTGTAGGAGTGCTCGGTGCCCGTCCAGACTGTCGCTGCCTGCGATCCTCGTAATACGGTAAATTGTCCGTCGTGTTCCTGGGCTCGGGCCACTCGACCAGAGGGACCGTGCGTCAGATAGAAGGTCACTGGATCGGAGTTCGCAGCCCCTACGGGTTCAAGCTTTGGCGAGTCACTTCGAGCTGCAGGTTGCCGGAAGATGTTTACCCCTAACATCGGCAATACAGTCTCGAGCTCAGCTAAGTATGCTTCCATCACCGCGATGTCCGCTTCGGGTAACCGGTGTTTGCGGTCTGGTGCTTGTGCGTTGTCGATTTCACTGCGTTGTGCGACTTTTGCAATTTCAATCAAACGAGCTTCCAGGTAAAGCACGTGGGCTTTTGTTAGGTTGGCATCTTTGCTAGTCATAAGAATGACACGATCCCAGAATTCCTTACCCCCTTGCTCCAGCGGTTGAGCATGGGTCCTGAGTCTGGTTCTCAGTTCATCGCCTTCGCCGATATACGCTCGGACGCCTTCGGGGGCGCTGGGATCTTCACCGAGCAGTATGTAGACACCGGTTCGTGAGGCTTCCTCACGTTGAAGAAGGTGCTTCATATGGCTGCGAGGTGCGGCTGTAATGTGGCCGGTCCAGCCTCCTACTTCTGCCGTGAGCAATCCGCCAGGTGTACCGTCGACAAGGAAAAGATTGAGCTGTTTGCCAAAGCGCATACAGCCCATCCTATTTTGTAGGGATAACAGACCAGCGCACATCACAAGGCTTTACAACCGTCAGGTGAATGACTCTCCTCTCCAGGGCTTCTACAGATAATTCTCTCAACAAGGGCCCTGTCTACCTTATGGCTTGGTGTCGCGTTAGTGTAGGGGTATGGCGAGTGTTTGTGCTGCAACGACATATCAACCGGACACCTGCCAGAGTTTCCAGTCAGCGTGCTTTGGGCCTCAGGCGGTGACTCGTGTTTTGAGTGTTCGAATAGGGGCGTAGGACTTGTAGCATAACTGGGCCAACACCCGGGAAGGAGACGAGCATGTGGGATGGATATGGTCCGATGATGGGCTGGGGCTGGATGTGGATTTTTTGGGTGCTGATCGTGATCGGTGTTGTATTGCTGGCGATCGTGGTCATTCATCTGTTGCGTGGGCGCGGCACCCGAGCAGGTGAGGAGCATGACAGGCCTGAACGTGCAACGGGTGCTCTGTCAGCCCGACAGATCCTGGAGCAAAGGTATGCCAGGGGTGAGATCGACACCGAGGAATATCGTGAACGGCTCAAGACCCTCACCGAGGATCGGTGATGCAGCCTCTGAGTCGTCGTCAAGTCCTGCTCCTGAGTGGGATCGGGTCGGCTGCCATGGTCACCGGCGCGGCGGGATTGCTGTGGGGACAAGCCGCCACTACCCGTATGGGCGAGGGCGCTGGGTTTGAGGAGCCAGAAGCTTTGCGCAGCGCCGATGGCCAGCTGGACGTGCACCTGACAGTCGCCCAGACTCAGGTACGGATTGGGAGCCACGACGCCTCGGTGCTGTCGTATAACGGCTCGTTGCCGGGACCGACGCTTATGGTCCACCCCGGTGATCACATCAATCTGATCCTGGAAAATCAGCTGACTGAGTCTACGAACTTACACGTCCATGGCCTGCATGTCTCTCCACAGGGCAATAGCGATAATGTACTGATTTCAGTCGAGCCCGGCGAGTCCTTTACGTACCAGTACCAGCTCCCAGCGGATCACCCGCCGGGGGTGTACTGGTATCACCCGCACCATCATGGTACCGTCGCCGATCAACTGTTTGCTGGGCTTTATGGGGCAATTATCGTCCAAGATCCTGAGCCTCTTCCGGTGGCGCGGGAACGAGTGCTCGTGATTTCGGATATCTCACTATCGGGTGATGGATCGGTGGCCCAGATGCCTCCCATGGAACAGATGATGGGCCGAGAAGGAGAGTTTGCCCTGGTCAATGGCCAGTTGAACCCGACGCTGCAGGCCCGCCCGAACGAAAGAGAACGGTGGCGGATTATTAATGCGTGTACGTCGCGGTATCTGAATTTGGAACTTGCCGACCAGTACCTTGAACTTTTCGGGGTAGATAGTGGCCGCTACCCGTCTCCGCGTGCGGTGGACCACGTGGTGTTAGTGCCGGGCAATCGTGCTGATGTGTTGGTGACGGCCACCTCTGGGACGGCCGTATTACAAGCCCTGGCCACGGACCGAGGCGAGATGGGTCCGATGATGGGTGGCCCCAGGCTCGGGTCCTCTGGAAGCGACCAGCGTAATGTGAGCCTGGCGACGTTCCAGGTCAGCGGCACCCCGGCTGAGACCGCCGATGCGATCCCAAGGCAACGTCAGGCTCGTGATTTACGAGATGAGACCGTGACGGCACATCGTGAACTCGTTTTTGATATGGGCATGAACCCCCGTAAAGGACCGGGCCGGACTGCGCGCGAGCCTGGGATGGGTCAGAGCATGATGGACTTTACGATCAATGGACAGGTGTTTGATCCCCAGCGGGTTGACATCACGACGAGCTCTGGCGGGATTGAGGAATGGACGCTCAGAAACACCAGCCCAATGGATCATCCCGTGCATCTGCACGTCTGGCCCATGCAACTGATCGAGGACCAGGGCCAGCCAGTCGAGGCCACCGAGTGGCGAGATGTTGTGAATGTCCCGGCCAACAGCAGTGTCAAAGTCCGCATTGCTTTCGAAACGTATGTCGGCAAAACGGTCTACCACTGCCACATTCTAGATCACGAAGACCTGGGCATGATGGGCCTCATCGAGGTCCGATAACACCGGGCAACCTCCCGGAGGCGTGCCCAGCACATGAGACCACCCCGAGGCCTACCGCGGCAACTACTCCAGGGATACGGCGCCTTAGGTTTGTCATTGTCATGCACTCAATCTTCTTAGCAAGGACAGCTTGCGGAGTAGCCTACGTGACACCGAAAGCGGCTCCGTCGTCGATTCCTGTGACTCGTTTCAGCCATCGCGTTAGCAACGGCGGGGTTCCGGTGTCGTCCCGGAAACCGAGAAAACCGTCGGGCCGAACGCCTACGACGCGGGTTGCCGGCCACTCATCGATCTGGTGAAAGTTTCAGCGTCGAATGCCGCGGGTGAAGTATAAGATCGGACCGACGAAGTTCGCCGCAATAATCGCAGCCCATTTGCCCTTACTACCGTTGACTTCTGCTGCATCTCGGCGGGCGAGATCGGTCCAGGCGGTGGCTGCTAAGGACAGTTGAATCGAAGCGAGTGTCAGCACGACTGCTTGTTGTCTCTGACTCAGATCACGCCAACGTCGAGACCTTTTTGGGAATTTCTTACGATTCATAACAATCCTGCCATTCTTACCACGAATCAATTGACGACAGTCAGTTGCCAAGCCATGGCGGGACTTGATTTACGAGGGCACATTCAGCGAATTATGCCACCAACAGCGTGTGCTAGCGTATCCCCACGGCTATGTGATGGGCGTAACAGAAATTGCGGCTCTCGCAGCAATCCCCACTGCCATAAGAGGCTTCACGCAACAATTGCCAATGACGGGGCATGAGTTACAACCGCATGATCGCTTGCTTCGCGTCTCCCAGAGTGCATTTCGCAACAACAACTTATGGTTCCGTAAATGGTTTTCGGTGTTGTGAATCAATAGATCCAGAGCGGCTCGACGAAAGAGCTCGTGACCATCTGCACGTGTAGGGGAGTGCTTCCGCGATCTCTGTATAACAGGGACGCGCATCGGCACCATCCGTGAGCTGCAACAGCGTCATGACTGACACATAGGCAAGACGCGTGTCACCAACGCGATCGCCACGTTCCACTATGAGGACGGAGTTTCCTGAGTCTGGTGTCTTCGGTCCACTGTCTCATTTTTCTCAATCGCATCGGGACGAACAAGAGCCAGCCAGCCCGAGTGACAGTCATTGGGAAACCCCTTTTCGTCTCACGTGATGACGCTATACTCGAAGTAGGAGTGTTCGGCGCGCACCTCGTGTTGGTTCGCCGTCGCCTCCTAGCTTTATCATCCAGCGAAGCAGGGGGACTCCATGCAAGCGCTCATCGTCTATGAATCCGCGTGGGGTAACACCAAAGAAATAGCTGAGGCCATCAGTCAGGGACTCTCTGAAGAAGATATTGACTTTCAGATCAGCGATATCCAGGAGGCACCTGCATTAGACCATGTGCACGTCGACTTGCTAGTGGTCGGCGCCCCGACCCATGCTTTTGGTCTAAGTCGGGAATCCACGCGCGAAGACGCACACCACCGCGGTGGGACATTGATCGCCTCGGGCGTACGGGAATGGCTCGATTCTCCTCCCGTCTCTTTGACCGTGGCCACCTTTGATACGCATGTCCGGCGTCCTAACCTGCCGGGTCATGCCAGTCGCAAAGCAGCGAAAAACCTCAAAAAACTTGGCTGTACGTTACTAACCGCCCCGGAAAGCTTCGACGTCGAAGACTATGATGGGCCGCTATCGCCCGGGGAGCACGACCGTGCCCGCGCGTGGGGGCACGAGCTCGGTCGCCGCTTGACGGGCCGATACCCTGCACAGGAGGCCTAACGAGTTAGCCCTGCTCCGGGATGTGAGCAGTCATCTGTGATCATTTGATCGAGAGGAGACGGCGCACTGGTGAAACAACGTTGGGCCCCGCCGAGCTCAGGCAGATCCACGCGTGGTGGCGAGCGGCAAACTATTTGTCCGTGGGACAGATATACCTGATGGATAATCCTTTACTACGTGAGCCACTACAGCCTGAAGATATCAAACCCCGGTTATTAGGACACTGGGGTACCACCCCTGGATTGAACTTCATCTACGCGCATCTCAACCGCGCGATCATCCAACGTGAGCTGAATATGATCTACGTGATGGGGCCTGGCCACGGCGGACCAGGACCGGTAGCAGCAGCCTGGTTGGAAGGCACTTACAGCGAAACGTACCCGGAGGTCAGCCAGGATCTCGAGGGGATGCACAAGCTCTTTCGACAATTCTCGTTCCCCGGCGGGATTCCCAGTCACGTGGCCCCAGAAACCCCAGGCTCCATTCATGAAGGCGGGGAACTGGGGTACGCGCTATCGCATGCCTACGGGGCGGCTTTCGACAATCCGGATCTGATCGTGGCGGCCGTGGTGGGTGACGGCGAGGCGGAAACCGGAGCACTGGCCGCCAGCTGGCACTCCAACAAGTTTATGAACCCTGCTCGTGATGGAGCAGTGCTGCCCATCTTGCATTTGAATGGCTATAAGATTGCCAATCCCACCCTCCTGGCGCGTATCGAGCCGGCCGAGTTGGATGCTTTGCTGCACGGCTATGGGCACATGCCGTAGAGTCGTTGCCTCACATGTCACCTCCGCGAAACGGTGTGGCGTCAGGCAGTGGCGATGGTGGGTTTGGACCGGCCGGTTTTCTTGGCCAAGGACATCGTTTCCAGCTGACCGGTCATAGTCATAATGCCGCGTTGTAGCGCGGCGGGCTTGATGCGTTTGATGGCGGCATTCATCGTGATGATCGGGCGTTTGCGCATCGCTGGATGCGCAATGGCGCGTTGATGCGGGGTGGCCGGTGTATCGTGTTTCTTGGTGACTTTGGCCCCGTAGCGGTGCTTGGAGATCAGCTTCTGCTGGGGCAGCAAATAGTTGGTGAACAGCCGATCGTGTTCCCAGATCTCGTTGAGGAGCTCGAGCTCGGCGGCGGTGTCATAGCGCAGGTAGCCGACCAGTTCCCGTACCCGGGCCCAGTTCTTTTGCTCCACATGGGCGCCATCGTTTTTGTTGCCGGGCCGCGACCGGGTAAACGTGATCTGGTGGGCTTGGCAGTAGGCCAGCAAGTGCGCGTTGATAAACTCGCTGCCGTTGTCGGAGTCGATGCCCAGGATCGGAAAGGGGAACACGCTGATCACGTGTTCGAGGGCTTCAAACACCCACTTAGCGGCCTTGTTTTTCACGGACCGGTTGACCGTCCACCCGGTGGCGATATCGGTCACCGTCAGGGTGAAACAAAACTCCCCGGCAGCATTGGAGCCATCGTGAGACACCAGATCAATCTCGACAAACCCCGGCACCGCATCATCCCACTCGGCCCAGGTACGGATGGGGATCTGGGACTTCAACAACGACCCGGGTTTGGTGTGGGAGCGGCCCCGGATGGTCATTTTGGCCCGCTCCGGTGCCAGTTTCCGATCGATGGTGGCCGCACTCATCATCATGAGCAGCTCGGCTTGGGCATCGGTGATATCCAGTTCTTTATCGCGGCGTAGCATCGGCACCAACACCGGCATCATCGGGGCTAACAGTTTACCTGCCGGCGCCCGGAGCACCGCCCAGCAAGTGATCAACGGGGCCAGCAAATCTGGCCCATACAGCGGGGTGCGACCAGGCCGTGGCTTGACGACTTTGAGCACCAAAGCGTCTCGGAGGGCGGCTCGTGCGTGATCGCGATGCCAGCCAGTCAGTTCCACGATCTCATCCAGGATCCGAGTTTTGGTGGCACGGTTGGCGCTCTTGTACGTCAGCGCCTTTTTCTTGGTAACGGCTTTGCGTTGTGACATTGATAGCTCCATGCATCGGGCATAGCCCAGACCGTGGCCCCATCGTGATTCGCCACGCCATTGCCGGAGGTTTCCATGTGAGGCAACGACACCGACGAACCGGAGATATTTATGTGAGGCAACGACCACAGCTACGCGGAGGTTTTCAATGAGTCAACGCGAGGGCTTGACTGTGATACGTGTCACAAGCATAATGGGGATCACGATGGAAACCATCTGGTAGACGTCCGAAGGTCGTGAAGACTTGCGGTGCTACCGAAGACGCAGATGTGTTGTTCCTGTGTGGTTATATGAGGCGGGAAATTCTATCCTGCAGTACCGCTGAGGTTCTGTGGTTGCGGTACCAAGGCCCGGGGGATTCTGACCCCGGGCCTTGCTCCTGCCCGAAGTAAATTTCCGGGATTACCGGCGAGCTCTTTATCTGGTGACGCCCACGGGATAGTGTCGCTCATAACGAGTAGGCTCCAGATACTTTTAGGACGGAACTATGGCGGCACGTTTAGTTAAAGCGGCTCTGACCACCTCGATCCTCACGCTGGCACTCGTGGGCAGAACTGGTGACCACCAACGGGCAGTTTTCCTGACCGCCAGCGGGAACTCTCATTGACCGCCTACGGGCAGTCTTCCATGGCCGCTAACATCCAGGTGAGGGTCTCAATGCAAACGAAGGCACTACTGTCGAGCCAGGGCTTGCCTCGTGCACATTCGACAACACACCCGATGGGCAGCAGACAGCTGGTCCCACCGACTACTCCGGCGAAACACTAGAGACCGTCGAATTGCGTGAAACCGAAGACGCATATGAGGTTTCCATGACCGGAGAGTTCTTCGATCCAGAGGGACTACTGACTGACCAAGGCCAGGTAAGTTTCACCGTTGAGCTGCAGTCAGAAGCAGTCGATGAGATCGTCGAACTTGAGACCAGTTACGACGCCGGGCAGGTGGCTTTTAGCGGGATCCGAACCGACGAGACGGAGATCGAACAGGATGCCAGTCCTGAACTCCAGGATGGTACCTTTCAGGCTGCCTATCCGAAAGATATTGACCAGCTTGAGCAGTTCGAACCCGTTCTGTGGGTGGCCCGAGTGGAATACGATGAAGGACTCTCGGATGAATCCAACCCCGATGAAGAGCGTCGTCCGGTGACATTCCGCTGCGGTGACGGCAGCCCGATGACCTGGGAACCTTTGGCCAGCGAAGAGAGTAACTAGCTCTTGGGCCTGGGGTCTGGCACGAGATCCATCCGCGCGTCATGTATCCGGTAGATGATCTCAATACCGACTGCTCCCAGCGCTGCGATGCCGACCGCCGCCACAATGATGGGTGTTGGAGGCAAGATGAACTGGTGATACCACTGCGATATCGGGACAATCAGCACGAGGACGAACACAATATACAAGACGATGAGCATGAGCAGCTTTTGCCAGTTTAGGGGTCGTGCCACAACATTGAGCAGCCATAGCCCCGTCAGCGTCAGCGTGATGAAAGTTGCGGTTTGGAGCTGTTCCATCACCAGTGGTGCACCCGTTGCTTCATCGGCCCAGGGTAGGACCCCGCTGAAGTCTCCGGCCCAGACACGGGCATACCAGTTGATACCCCATAAGGCTGCCACCAACACCACGCCTGCCGGGATCGCGAATTTCAGCGCGCGCGATAAGAATCCTGAAACGTAGCGTCGTGGGTTTGGCATCAGCGCCAGAATAAATGATGCCAATCCGATGAAGAGGAAATCTGCGGTCGACATTTGTCGAGGTAGCGCCGGATACTGCCAGGCCAGCAACGAGAAGACCAGCACGAACAGGAAAGCGTAAGCGGTCTTAGCCAAGAACAGGTGGGCGAGACGCTCCATGTTCGCAATAACTTTGCGGCCTTCGGCCAGCACGTGCGGTAGGCGTGAGAATTTTGAATCGAGCAGCACCATTCGAGATACGGCCTTGGTGGCGGCTGCGGCGTCACCCATCGCGATGCCCAGGTCTGCGGTCTTGACGGCTAGTGCATCGTTTACCCCGTCACCGGTCATAGCCACGACGTGATCACGGTGCTGCAGGGCCTTGACCATTTGTTCTTTTTGGTCGGGCGAAACCCGGCCGAACACCGAGTATTGCTCCATGACCTCGGCCATCTCGTCGATCGTCTCGGGAAGGTTGCGTGCATCGTAGCCGGGGCCCGGATGCTCCCACCCGATCTGCCGGGCCACCGCAGCCACCGTATGCGGTGAATCGCCAGAGATGACTTTGAGCTCGACTCCCTGCTCTTGGAAATACTCCAGCGTCTCGCGCGCGTCGTCGCGGACTTTTTCTTCGAAAGTCAACACGACGGCGGGGGAGAGCTTGGCAGGAAGTTCAGTGTATTCGCCAAACCACGGATGGTCCGCACTGGCGGTTTTTGACGGGGTGGTCGAATGCGCCAGGAGCATGGTGCGCTTGCCGGTTGAGGAGAGCCGGCGGGCACGCTCGTGCAGCTCATGTTTGGTGTCGGCGTCCACATCCAGAGCATCGATGAGTGCTTCGGGAGCCCCGAGTACCCAAGCGCCAACGGGATCTTCGGTATCGGTGGGCTGACCGAATGCGAATGCCGACCAACGGCGTTCTGAAGCGAATGCGATGGCATCGGTCTGGGGCAGCTGCGGTGTGTCGGGAAATGGTTCTCGCAATGCTTCGGCAGTGATATTGGCATTGGGATCGGCCCCGATATGGCCCAGCACCAGCCGCCACCCGCGGTCAGTATCCGACAGTGGCTTGGCCGCAGAAAACTGCATGATCCCCTCGGTCAGCGTACCGGTCTTATCCAAACACACGGTATCGACACGGGCCAGAATTTCTACCGCAGGTTGTTCTTGGATGAGGACCTTTTTCCGCGTCAGACTCAGCGCGGCAACCGCGAAGGAAATAGTCGTCATCAGCGCCAGTCCCTGGGGGATCATGGTCGTGATGCCGGCAATCGTGGCAATCAGCGCCGAGTCGAGCGTGCCTTCGGCCATGACCCGTTGCCATCCGCCCAAGGCTCGAATCTGCCCCCACGCCACGACTGCGATGAGCGGGACCAACGCGATGCTGATCCAGCCTGCTACCGTATCCAGCCCCTTGCGCAGCTCGGAATGGGCCTTCGAAAACTTCCGGGCACGCTGCGTCAACCGAGCCGCATGCGAATCCTGCCCAACCCCGGTGATGCGGAAATACGCACTGCCGGCAACCACCGAGGTACCGGATAATACCGAGGCGCCCGTGGGTTTATAGACCGGATCCGCTTCCCCGGTAATGAGCGATTCATCGACGTCGAGACTTTCCGAAGCCAGTACCAGCCCATCGGCGGGCACCTGATCGCCGGCACGCAGGTAAACAATATCGTCCAGCACCGCGTCCGTGATGTCGATCTCGACGTTTTCACCATTGCGACGAACCACAATACCGTCTTGGTGCAGTAAGGCAATGCGGTCGAGTTTGATCTTGGCGGAGTACTCCTGCACGACACCGATGATGACATTGGTGACCGCCGCAACGGCGAACAGCATATCCAACCAGCGGCCTAACAGCATAATGCCCAATGCGCACAGGAAAATGACCAGGTTGAATAGGGTCAGCAGGTGTGTGCGCAAGATGGCAGCCAGTGAGCGTGACGTATCGCTGGGTTGCGCATTTTTGAGTCCGAGCTCAGCGCGCTGGTGGACCTGTTCGGCGGTCAACCCGTGTTCTAAAAGTGTGTCGTCTGCAATCACTCCCGGGTCCTGTACCCCGCGTGCTTGCAACAACTTGTGGCGATATTCGGTCGTAACATCCACTTGAGATGTCGGACGGCCGGAAGCTGCCGTACTGCTGTCGTGCAGCGGGGTGGACTCGGACACTACTTACCTCATCAACGCTGTTTGAACCAAGCCTAGTGTAGCGAGACGGAAGTGAACCAAAACCGTCCGCAGGATGGCTTTCTCGGGCGCTTGCGTTCACGGGTGGAAGACGATTCCACCCGTGAACAGTGGCCTCCTACTGGCCAAAACGATGTGGCAGTGCGGTGGCCCAGCCGGCGCGTAGCTCCTCGACGGTTGCGGTGAACAAGTCCTGGATTTCCAGGGCCGCCGAACTCGCGTCAACCACGCCGATGCGCAGGGTGGGGTAGCCGCGGGACTCGGTGATCCCTCGGAACCGGACCTCTTCGGACAATGGCACGGCTACCACGGCACGGCCCTGCGACTCCGAGAACAACGCGGTGAACGCATCGACGCCGTCACGTTCGGTGACGTAGTTGAGGTTGACGCGCATGCCAACACCGGCGGCAACGACCATATCGGCTAACGCTCCGGCGAGCCCACCATCGGATAGATCGTGGGCGGCATCCAACATGTGCGTCCGCGAAGCATTCGACAACAACCCGGCCAGTTGCCGCTCCTTGGACAGGTCGACCTTTGGCGGCACACCACCCAGGTGACCGCGCAGGTGGGCAAACTGTGAACCATCGAGTTCGTCAAAGGTTTCGCCAAGCAGATAGATGGCCGACCCGTCGAAGGCCGGGTGCAACCAGGATGGCACCGCGGTGGCGACATCGTCATAGCGTCCCAGCGTGACGATCATTGGCGTCGGGTGGATTGGCGTATCCACGGTCTGGTTGTACAGTGACACATTGCCACCGGTGACCGGGATGCCGAGCTCCATACAGGCATCCGCGATCCCGCGCGTGGCTTCAGCAAATTGCCACATCACACCCGGATCTTCTGGCGAGCCGAAGTTCAGCCCGTCTGAAATGCCCAGCGGAGTAGCACCGGCCGTGGCGACGTTGCGGTAGGACTCGGCCACGGCCAGTTGCGACCCCTGATATGGGTCAAGGTAGACGTAGCGCGAATTACAGTCGATGGCCAAACCGATTCCCATGCCGGTTTCTTCATCGACGCGCACGACCCCCGCATCATTGGGAGCAGCCTGGCGGGTGTTACCGCCAACCGAGGAATCGGTCTGCGACGTGATCCATGACCGGTCTGCCATATTGGCCGAACCCATGAGTTCGATGACGGCGGCTTTGAGTTCGTCCCCGGTGGCGGGCAGTTTGGTTGCGGCGGTCGAGGCACGGAATGTATCGGCCTGGAGCTCATCTTGCCAAGCGGGACGCGCATACGGCCGCTCGTAGACGGGCCCGCCGTCGGCCACCGTGGTGGGGTCCACATCGACGATACGTTCTCCGTGCCAGTCGATCGTCAGGCGACCGGTGTCGTTGACCTCGCCCAACCAGGAGTACTCGACGCCGTATTTTTCCATGACCTGCTCAAATGCGGCAGCATTGTCAGGAGTCACGACGGCCATCATGCGCTCTTGCGATTCCGACATCAAAATGTCACCGGCCGTCAGGCCCTCATCACGAAGCAGCACGTGGGTCAGTTCGATGTGCATGCCACCGTCGCCGCCGGCAGCCAATTCACTGGTCGCACAGGCGATGCCCGCGGCCCCAAGATCTTGAATCCCTTCAACTAACGATTCGGCGAAGAGCTCCAGCGTCGCCTCAATGATCACGTTTTCCTGTAATGGGTCCCCGGCCTGCACCACGGGGGTATTGGCGGCTCCCTCATCGTCGAAGGCCGCCGAACTCATGGCGGCACCACCGATGCCATCGCCACCGGTGCGAGCGCCGAATAACACGATACGGTTGCCGGTGCCCGAGGCCTGGGCAAGTCGCAGATCCTCGTGGCGCAGAATGCCGACGGCGCCCGCGTTGACTAATGGGTTGCCTTGGAAGACTGGATCGAAGGCGATCTCACCGGCAACATTGGGCAGTCCCAAAATATTGCCGTAATGTCCGACGCCGGCCACGGCACCTTTGACGATGCGCGCGGTGTCGTGGTGGTCTTCATGACCAACTCGCAACGAATCAAGCACTGCAACCGGACGGGCACCCATCGAAATGATGTCGCGGACCACGCCACCGATCCCGGTGGCGGCACCCTGAAACGGCTCCAAATACGACGGAGAGTTGTGCGATTCGACCTTGAAGGTCACGGCCCAACCGTCACCGAGATCGACCACGCCCGCGTTTTCGCCCAGCCCGACGAGCATATTGCGTTGCATCTCTTCGGTCGTCTTGTCGCCGAACTGGCGCAAGTGCACTTTGGATGACTTATACGACGTATGTTCGGACCACATGGACGAATACATTGCTAGCTCAGCCTCGGTTGGCCGACGCCCGAGAATTTCACGGATACGCTGATACTCTTCGTCATTGAGGCCCAGCTCGGCCCAGGGCTGTTCAATCTCCGGGGTCTCACCGGCGTGTGCGACTGTATCGAGGTCTGCGTTATGCACCGACCACTCCTTCACTGTTGACCGCGCCGGCAGCGCGCACAACTGATATAAAGAATCCTTGACCATCTACGCCCAAACCGGGACCATCCGGATGGTCGGTACCAAAACCTTCTTCGATGGCATATTCGGGGCTTGCGATCAGCCCTAAGACCAGGCCGTCGTCGGAGCTAATACCTGCGATATCCGCATCGGGGGTGCCATTCTTGGCCCGGATCACAATATTGTCGTTCGCTGCCAGGTCCTGCAGCTGCTCCTCTGAGGCCGTGTACTGCAGGTATGCGCCCTTGCGAATCAACCGAATCTGTTCACCCAGCTCATACGCGTTGGTCATCGCCGTGGAATTATCGGTGACAATATAGTCCATCTCCTCGTGCTGGAATCCCGGGGTGGTATTGGCGATGAAACCACCCGGCAGCAGGCCGACTTCGGTGAGGACTTGAAAGCCGTTGCCCAACCCGATAACGGTTAGTTCTTTGGCCTCGAGTGCATCTTCGAGGAGCCGCATGATGGGTTGCGTGGCGGCCAGTGCTCCGGGCCGTAGGTAGTCGCCATAGGAGAACCCGCCGGGCAGGATGACGACGGCCAACTCCGCAAGGTCAGGAGCAACGGTTGTTTGGGGATGCAGCTTGACCGGCTGTCCGCCCGCAAGCTCAATGGCTCGGATGACTGAGAAAGCATCGGTGGCGGCGTCGAACATCACGACGCCGATCTTGGGTTCGCTCATTTGGCCACCTCAACATTTGCGATATATTCAGTCGATGGATTCGCCAACAGTTCCATGGCCAAGGTCCGGGCGCGATCTAGCACCTCGTCGGTGACTTCGCCGTCGAAGGTCAGTTCAAAACGTTTGCCTTGCCGGACGGCGGAAAACTCGCGGAACCCTAATTCGGGCAACCGAGCGTCGATGGCTTTTCCTTGCGGGTCGAGCACTTCGGGTTTCGGCATGACGTCGACGACGATTACGGGCATGATTGCTCCTGATCTGGAATGTACCACTTGGCATAGCTGATTTTATCGAACATCCGCCCACCGGCTACCAATGGGTCGAAGCGCGCCCGAGACCGGCTGGGTTAGGAGCCATTGGTCACGTACCCGTGTTCATATGCCCAGATCACCGCGTGAACTCGATCCTTGACCCCCAATTTCATCAGAATATTCGACACATGCGTTTTGACGGTCGCCGGGCCGACAAAAAGTTCCTCGGCGATATCCGCGTTCGACTTGCCGGTCACCAGCATCTGCAAAATTTCGTCTTCGCGTTTGGTAAGGGCCACCGGCAGCTCCGGTGCGGCTTCAGGTTCTGGTGCCGACTGGTGATCGGGTTGAACGAACATCCGATCCAGCACTCGGCCGGTGACTTCAGGTGCCAAAAGCGACTCACCGGCGGCCAAGACCTGAATGGCGTGGATGAGCTGTTCGGGCCCGGCCGTCTTGAGTAAGAACCCCGAGGCGCCGGCTTTCAGGGTTTCAAAGAGGAAATCGTCGCGGTCGAAGGTGGTCAATATGAGGATTGCCGCGCGGGTTTGAGACGCTACGAGGGTTTTGGTCGCCTCAATCCCATCCATATTGGGCATTTGCACATCCATGCACACCACATCTGGGTCGAGCTGGGCGACTTTGGCGATCGCTTCGTGGCCGTCCGAGGCTTCACCGACCACTTCGATGCCCGGTTCGGTGGACAAAATGGTTGCTAATCCCGTGCGTAATAACGGTTGATCATCGACTAACAACACGCGAATTCCGGAGTCAGACATCTTCAACTTTCACTCAACATCGCAAAGCGGGACACGAACAACGACTTTCCAACCATAAGGTGTCCGCGGACCATATTCTAATGTGCCATCCACCGCGTGGACGCGTTCTTGCATTCCTTGGATACCGGTTCCGGTCCCATTCGACATCGGAACGTATTCCTTGCCATCATCGACCACGGACAGCACGATCTCGGAGGCTCCATAATGCAGGTGAACGTGCACCTTGACGTCATCTCCGGCGTGTTTGCGAGCATTGGAGAGCGCTTCTTGGGCGACACGATACAGGGTCAGCTCAACCGCTGCCGATACTTCAACCGGTTCGCCGGTGACTTCACATGTCACCGATTGTGTTGTTGAGTCGGCCTGCCGGACCAGCTCGGGCAGCTGGCTAAGATCGGGTAGTGGTTCAGTTGAGCCATCTTGGTCGCGCAGGGTATAGACCATCGTCTGCAACTCTTGAACCGCCTGAGCAGAGGAAGCTTCGATGTGTTCCAGTTGCTCGACGACCGCGTTCGTTTCGCGGCCGGTTTCGACCAACCGACGCGCAGCCGAAGCATGCACACCCATAACTGTGACGTGATGAGCAATGACGTCATGCAGTTCTCGAGCAATGTGTAACCGTTCGGCCTGGACCGCCGCGTCGGCGACTTTTTGGTTGGCTTGGGTCAGCTCATCGTAGGCTTTTTGCAAGGTCCAACGATCCCGTGCACGGTTCCATGCGCGTGTGCCGAGGTACCATGCGGCCACGTAGTACACCAGCGAGAGCACGAAAGTGGTGCCTAGGCCATATAACGTGATGCCCACCGGAATTTCTTCATACTCTGCGGCGTCGAGTTCAGCGCTGCTGGACGTTAACATCACCACCACCAAGGACCCGGTGTATTGGATGACCACAACGATCAGGCGCGTCCAAAACGCTAACCGGCGATCTGACACCCAGGCACCCACTGAGTAAATCGTCAAGAACCCGACGATCAACACCGAATAGAATTCCACGGATTCAGTGAACGCGGCAGCACTAATGATGGCGGTGTACACGAAGGCGATCGTGATCGGAAAGCGCCGATACAGCACCAGGAGCGCGGAGATAACCAAGGCAATACAGTGCGCCAGCACGATATTCACATTGGTCTCATTGGTCATGCCGGCTAGACGCAGTGCCTGCAGACTGAGCACCGACAGCAATCCTATGACGATGGCCAATACGGTATCGACCCGCAACCAGTTATCGGGTAACCGGCGGACGAACTGCTCGTCATCAGTCGAGCTCGTTATGGAGCTGTCCAGCGCTTTCAACATGATACCTTTGCCCTAGCGAGACGTGCAGAGAACTGCCTCTTATCTTATCGGCCAAAGTCCTCTGATGTGATGAGGCCCGTGCAAAACTTCGGCAGTTCCGAAGCTCGTAGCGGGTCAGAACACGATGGCATCCCACCGGTAGAGCGTTGGGCTCGTCTGTCACGTTCCTGGGTTAACCAAAACTTGCAAGCCATTCGGCCACTGCGGTGGCGTCTAAGGATGCTACCGCGGTAGGGGACAAATCTGGCTTGGTGGTGGGGTCCGGCACCGGGATGGACTCGAGCACTGCAGCCAGGGCATGCCAATCGATATCGCTGCCCCAATACCACGGTTTAGCAAAACCGAGGTTCGGGGCCAGCGTGATCCATCCTGGTCCGGCGATCCCGTCGGATTCGTTGACAATAAATCGAAAAGGACCTGGATCATTTTCGGCAGCCGGTTGGACAAGCAGGGGAGCGGGACGGCGAAGCTGCAGGCTATACCAGAGCTCAGCACCGGGTCGTCTCGCAGCTTCGCGTGTGTCACCGTTGGCGGACTGCAGGTAGCGCAGGAAAGCCGGGTCTTTTTCTTGCAGAACGTTCTCTTCATCGTGGGAGGTCAAAATGACTTGGCGGTTGTCGTAGACCGGATAGCCCCATTGGTCGGCCGCAATGACTTTGGCGGTGACTTCTTCGGGTGGTGGGAGCAGCGGATGCATATGAAATGGTTGAATGCCCAGCGCCCAGGCACGCTCTTCTGGCTGGATGAAGAATTTCTTGACCGGTACTTGCCAGCCGCGTCGAATATGAAAGTAGTCTTTTAGGGTCGGCGGCGTCGTTAGGGCTGGGTCGCTGTGTTGCCAGAAGGTCGTCCAATCTGAGGTGGAGGACAGCTGAGCATAGGTTGCGGTCGTTGTTGTTTCAGCTTCAAAGATTTCGCCACCGTCGGTGAGTTCGACCGTGTCGGTTGGTTGTGCTGTCTCGTTGGTAAAGACGATCACCGACCAGTCGAGGATTTCCTCCCGATAGCCCCTGACACCTAACGCACCGCTATCAAAATTGTGAATGCGCTGGAGTCGGACGCGTGTGGTCAGATATGACCGCAGCGCGCGTGCGGCGGTGTGATGCAAGAACTTTGTGGGTAATAACCAGGCAGAGACTGCACCGTCAGCCAAGAACTTATGGGCCGCGAGCACGAAATGATTGTACAAATCCGTCAGTCCGGTTGGTCTGCGGCCGGTGGCGGCTTCGACCGCATCCGCTGCCAGAATCTTTTTGTCGGAAGACAACAGGTGATGTTGAGTGACCGGTGGTCGGGAAATGACCAGCGTCGCTTTTGGCACATGTGCGGCCGGTAGCTGCAAAAAGTCCTGTTCGTGCACGATGAGATCAGCGGGCGCCCACAGGTCGTGGGCGAGCATCGCAAACCCCTCTTCGGATTCGATCCCGTGGGCTGAGACAATCTCGAGCTCGTTGCCGCGACGGTCAGCCTCGTGTAAAAGCGTCGAAAAGAAGATCCCGGTGCCAAGACAGGGTTCAAGAAAATGAATCTGCGAACCGGGATGATAGCCCAGTGCCAGAGAAGTGATATCACTGGCAATGGGAAATGGCGTAGCGCTGTGAACAGCCGGATGTTCACGGTCTTCCGCGCGAAGCTTTTCTAAGAAGGATTGGCCAGTTTGGCGCACTGTTTCGGTGCCGGAAACATCGAAATCGAAACCCAACACACTGCCTCCTTCCCGCCACCAACGGCCTAGCGCCGTTACGACTCCACACTACTGCGTGCCGGTTAGGCACGGGCAGATGTTTGCGTTTGTGTAGCATAAAACTCTGCCACCGCAAGCGTCGTACAGATGCTCGCGGTGGCAGAGTACTTGGCGTGTGGCTAGATGACGCGTCGGTTAGCGGCCGGTGCCACCGTGGACGGTGGCTTCTTCTTCGGCATCGAGGTCAAAGGCGCTGTGAATTTCTTTTACGGCCGCTTGGAGTTTGTCTTCGGCGGTGACCACGGAGATCCGAATCTCTGAGGTGGAGATCAAATCGATGTTGGCGCCTGCTTTGTGGAGGGCTTCGAAGAAGATGGCCGAAATCCCGGGATTGGAACGCATGCCGGCACCGATGAGCGAGATTTTGCCGATATTGCGCTGATGTGCGATATCTTCAAACCCGATGCGCTCTTGTGCCGCGCGCAGGGCGGCAATGGCGTCTTTGCCCTGATCCAACGGGACAGTGAACGAAATATCTGTGGCACCGGCACCGGCCCGCGAAGGATTTTGCACGATCATGTCAATGTTGGTGTTCGCGTCGGCGATGACCTTGAAAATTTCGGCTGCCTTGCCAGGAATGTCAGGCACTCCGACGATGGTGACTTTGGCTTCTGAGGTGTCGTGGGCGACACCGGCGACGATGGGCTGTTCCATGGGTTGGCCTTCTGGTAGTTGGATGGTGTCTTGCTCGTCTGGGATCACCCAGGTGCCTTCTTCGTCCGTAAACGATGAACGGACGTGGAGTTTGACGCCAAAACGACGGGCATATTCAACCGCGCGCAGGTGCAGGATCTTGGAACCGGAGGCGGCCAGTTCCAGCATTTCTTCCGATGAGATTTCGGGAATTTTCGAAGCCGAAGACACCAGTCGCGGGTCGGCGGTGTAGATCCCGTCGACGTCGGTGTAAATCTCGCACGCATCGGCATCCAGGGCTGCAGCCAGTGCGACCGCAGTCGTGTCGGATCCGCCGCGCCCCATCGTGGTGATGTCTTTGGATTCCGGAGACATGCCCTGAAAACCGGCCACGATGGCGACATTACCGTCGTCAATGGCTTGTTTAATACGGGTCGGAGAGACCCGGGTAATTCTGGCCTGTCCGTGGTAGGTATCGGTCAGCATGCCGGCCTGCGAGCCGGTAAACGATCTGGCCTGTGAACCATTCGAGTTCACAGCCATGGCGAGCAGCGCCATCGAAATGCGCTCACCGGAGGACAACAGGATGTCCATCTCGCGCTTGGGCGCATCGTCGGTGACTTCTGCTGCAAGATCGAGCAGGTCATCGGTCGTGTCACCCATTGCAGAAACTACGACGACGACTTGATGGCCGGCCCGTTGGGTATCGACCACACGGCGGGCAACGCGTTGGATGCCTTCGGCGTCAGCGACCGACGATCCGCCGTATTTTTGGATGATCAGGCTCATAACTACCTTTGAGTTCGAGAATGGGACTGCGCTTAAGTGTAACGGCTGTCCTACTGGGTTTCGCCGAGTTTGCGGCGTCCCTCAAATGCCCGGCCGAGGGTCACTTCATCGGCGTATTCCAAATCTCCGCCGACCGGCAGGCCAGAAGCCAACCGTGACACGGTGATGTCCACGGGCGCTAACATGCGTGTCAGGTAGGTCGCGGTGGCTTCCCCTTCGAGGTTCGGGTTGGTAGCCAGAATGACTTCTTTTACCGTGTCATCTTGTAGACGGGTCAGCAGTTCGCGCACGCGCAGTTGTTCGGGGCCGATCCCGCCGATGGGGTTGATGGCCCCACCTAGTACATGGTAACGACCATTGAAGGTGCGGGTGCGTTCGATGGCCATAACGTCTTGGGACTCTTCGACGACACACAGTAAGCCGGCGTCGCGGTTGTCGTCGCGGCAGATTGGACAAAGTTCATGTTCGGAGACGTTGAAACAGTTTTCGCACAGGCGAATCTTCGACTTCACATCGGTGATCGCGTTGGCCAGAGCGACCATGTCGTCTTCGGGCGCCTCAAGGATATGAAAGGCGATGCGCTGGGCAGATTTCGGGCCGACCCCTGGCAGTCTGCCGAGTTCGTCAATCAGGGTTTGTACTGCACCGTCGTACACGGTGGTGCCTTCTTTCGTTGAGTTGCGTTGGTCTTAGAGTTTTGGCGTGCCATCGGCGTTGCGTTCTTCAACCAGCCGTGCGTTGAGTACTTCTTCGACGACGCTGCGACCCGCCAGACCGGATTCTTCGATGATCTCGTCGTCATCCGAGGCATAGTCATCTTCATCGTCGTTGGTCGGTTCGTCCTTTTGCTCTGCCGGCTGGGACTGCTGACGGTCTGGCTGTTGGCCGCCGTACTGGGCCACCATGTCGGCAAACCGTGAGCCGGTGGGCTTGGTGGTCTGCTGTGGTGGTTTGGTATCGGTGGACGGGATGACGTCGCTGAACCGCCGCTTGAATTCTTCTCGGAGTTCAGCTTCGGATTTCGCAAATGCCGGGGCGAATGGTTCCTCGGAGGGATCAGGGCGGGGGATGAATCCCGCATACCCATCGTCTGCTACCGGGTCGGGATCCGCTGGCAGATCGGGTGTAGCTTCAGGCGCGTCTTGCGGTGCCGGCTGCTGATCGGTCGCCGGCGGTTGTTCGGGCGCGGTTGGTCCACTGGCTGGCTCAGGTTGTGTTTCCGGTGGCGGTGTCACACCCTGTGGCTCTTGGTACCACGGGTCGGGCGGTAGTGGCTCTTCCTCATCGTGTGGCGGACCCCAGTTGGGGTCGGTTTCGTCCGCGTACGGTGTCGGTTGGCCCCACGGCTGGTTCGGCTCACCGGAGCCCCACCCCGCCACACCGGTTGCCGGTGGTTGCGGATGGTACGGCGCAGCCGCGGGGGGCTGCTGTTGAGCCGGGGACGGTTGCTGCTGTTGTTGTGCCGGTGGTGTTTGGGGCGCCTGCTGCTGCTGGCTTGGTGCCTGCTGCCGAGGCTCAGCTTGTGGTGAGCTCGGTGAAGCTGGCGATTGCGGCGAAACAGGCGAGCTCGGCGAGGCTGGGGACTGTGCCCCGTGAGCAGGCTGTTGTTGTGGCGTGGTCGGTGGAGTGACCGCAGGCGATGGCCGTTGAGGCTGCTGGCCAACGGGCTGCTGCGGAGTTTGTGGTGCGCGAGGCTGTGGTGGCCGAGCCTGGCGGCTAGAACCTTTTGGGGAATCACCCGTGCCAGAAATGAGATCCAGCTGGGGCTGAATGCCCAAGACCTGATGGAAACCGGCGGCGAGGAGCTTCTCACCGCCGCGCATTTGGACGGTGTTGCGAGCGCCGTCATTATCGAATCCGATGGTCAGGAGTTGTCCGTCGTAGCCGACAACTTGGGCGTTGCCGTCGACGGTCATCCAGATCAGCCGGGACTCGTTTTTCAAAAATTCCAACACTTCGGGCCAGGCACGGCGCACCATCTCGACCTGAGATGGTTGCTGCTGAGCAGGCTTCGAGGGCTCAGGTTCCGGGGCCTGTGGCGCTTCGGGTGCAGCAGGCGTTTCGGCCGGTGGTTGCGCCGCGGGTGGCTCCTGTTGGGCCGGTGGCTGCTGTACTGGCTGGGGCTGTACTGGCTCAGATTGTGTAGGCGCGGCAGGTTGCTGCGGTTGCTCAGGCGGGGCTTCAACTGCGGGATCAGCGGTAGGTTCGGCAGGTGGTTGCGCCTGTTGGGCAGGTTGTTCTTGTGGCTGTTGGGTTGCAGGCGTTTCGCTCTGGGTCTCGCGCTCACCAGCCAGCGCTGCCCGAGCGGCTGCGGCACCGGACAGTCCTCCCTCGGCGGCACCGACCGGTGTGCTTTGAGAAGGTGCGGCATCCTGCGGGGCGGCAGGGGCACCTTCGGGCACGCCACCGTATTCCAACCGACGCTCTAACCGATCCAGACGCGCAGCTAGACCGCGTTCGGTTTCATCGGTGGCCGGCAACATGAGCCGGGCCATTAACAGTTCTAAATGCAGCCGCGGGGAGGTGGCCCCCGACATGTGCGTCAACGCATCAGCGGTGATGTCTGCAGCGCGAGACACCTCGGCGGCGCCCAGCTGATTCGCCTGGGCCTCCAACCGACGTAACTGGTCAGCGGGCATGCCGTGTAAAATACCCGCGGCCTCATCGGGGGCCGCTTTGACGATGACGACGTCACGGAAGCGTTCCAGTAAGTCTTGGACGAAACGTTCTGGGTCTTGGCCCGACTGGATCACCTGATCAACCACCCGGAAGACCGTCGTGGAGTCTTCTGCCGCCAGTGCATTGACGACGTCATCCAGTAGATTTTCCGGTGTGAAGCCCAGCAGGTTGACGGCTAACTCGTAGCTGACGCCCTCCTGAGTGGCACCGGCGATGAGCTGGTCCAATACGGACAGCGTGTCTCGCACTGAGCCACCGCCGGCTCGGATGACCAGGGACAACACACCCGGTGCAATGTTCACGTGTTCAGCGGTCGCCAGCGATTCCAGATACTCCATGAGTGGTTCTGGTGGGACCAGCCGGAATGGGTAATGGTGGGTACGGGACCGAATCGTACCGATGACTTTATCCGGCTCGGTGGTGGCGAACACGAATTTGATGTGTTCTGGTGGTTCTTCGACAATTTTCAGCAGGGCGTTGAAACCCGCCGAGGTGACCATGTGGGCTTCGTCAATAATGAAGATTTTGTACCGGTCACGTGTCGGGGCAAAGGTCGCGCGCTCGCGCAGGTCACGCGCGTCGTCCACACCACCGTGTGAAGCCGCGTCAATCTCGATGACATCCAACGAGCCAGGACCACCCGTGGCCAGGTCGGTGCACGAATCACAGGTGCCACACGGGTTGGCCGTGGGTCCTGCAGCGCAGTTTAGGCAGCGTGCCAGAATGCGTGCGGACGTTGTTTTGCCGCAGCCACGAGGCCCGGAAAATAAGTAGGCGTGGTTGATCCGATGCTTATCGATGGCATTGGCCAGCGGCACAGTCACGTGCTCTTGACCGATGACTTCTTCAAATGTATCTGGACGGTAGCGGCGATATAAAGCGGTGGTCACTCTCAATACCCTAGCGTGCTGGCGCGCGAATCGTTACCAGCATTATCTGCTGGCCGAACTGTCCCAGTAGACTTTATTCTTCGAAGCCCAGGAAAGGAAAACATACCGTGTTGCACACATCAGTGGCCCCTCGCGAATTGCTCGATGAGCTGTTTGGTCATGCGCACACCACCCATGCATTTTCCGACGAGAAGGTACCAACTTCCGTGATCGCTGCGGTGTATGAGGACATCCGCTGGGCGCCTACGCAAATGAACTCTCAACCGTTACGACTGACGGTCGTGGAATCAACCGATGCCAAACACCGGCTCGGGCCACATATGCGACCTGGCAATCGCGACAAAACCCTGGCTGCGCCCCTGACCATTCTTGCTGCGTGGGACCCAAACTGGCACCAGCATCTGCCGGAGTTAGCGCCCTACCGCCAAGGTGCCAAACAAAAGCTTGATCCTGATCCGCAGGCTCGCCAAGAGATCGGACAACGCTCCGCGCTCATACAGATTGGCTATTTCATCCTGGGATTGCGTGCTCACGGACTGCATGTCGGCCCGATGACAGGATTCAACGCAACAGGCGTCGACGAAGCATTCCACACCGACACCGGATGGAAAACGGAGGTGATCATCAACGTCGGGTGGCACCCCAACGCCGATGATGCCAACGCGGTCCGTCCACGGGCCGGCAGGTTATCCTTCGACGACGCCTGTCAAAGCGTATAGAGCGTCTAGCTCGTCAAGCCGTCAACCCAATCCTGGTTTTCGTCCATCCATTCACGGACTACCTCGGGGTAGTCGTCTTGGGAAACTTCTTCAACGAACATGACTTCTTCAAGATCCTGCAGCGTGTCAGTATCGATCTCGAAGTTGGACAACCATTCATAGACTTCTGGCTGGTCCTCAGAGAAACCATTCCGAGCATAGATGGTCATATTTTCTTCTTGACCAAGGGCTTCTTTCGGATCTTCCAGCGGTTTGATGTCATAGGCGCTAAAGGCCCAGTGTGGCCGCCACAGAGTAACCGCGATGTTGTCGCCGTTTGATGTAGCGGTATCAACTTCCTGCAGCATGGCAGGAGTCGAGGAGGTGGTGAACTCCCAATCCTCGAGGCCGTATTCTGGGATGACGAACTGTTCGGTGCGTTCAGTCAGCCCGGCACCTGGTTCAATACCGACCAGTTCGCTTTCGAATAGGTCAGCGTTTTCAGCTAACTCTTCTAGCGAGTCGACTGGCGCATCAGAGTTCACAGCAATGACTTGGTTTGCGTCGCTGTTCCACACCCCGACCTCTTCAAGGTCATCGCCGTATTCGTTGAGGTACTCCTCGTGGGTGACCGGCTGCCAAATGTTCATGTTGAAATCCATGTCCCCGGTGGACAATGCGGAGAAGCTTGGGGCAAGGTCCATGTAGTTCTTGCTGACTTCGTAGCCTTCATCTTCCAGCACCAGAGCCCAAAGTTCAGCTACTGCGATGCCTTCTTCCCAGCCGTGGTTGATGGCGATATCAATGCTTTTGTCTTCGCCACCTTCGCCGCCGGTGTCTGCTGTCTCACCGTTTCCGCATGCGGTGAAGGCAAGACCGGCAACAGCGGCAAGCGCAGTGAAACGGCCCAGGTTGCGAAACTTCTTGTGTCCAATTTTGCTCATGTTATTCCTAGGTGTAAGTGTTTGGGATGGTCCCACAGTAACACCAGCCACAGTCCGACCCAAGTGTCTATAGCTCAGGGTGCATAACTTCCCGTCCCGCTGTGGATAACGACTACACTGCAATAATGCCGAAGAGGAAGGGTCAGGAAACGTTTTGAGTGCCACTAGCGTGTCGGATGTCGTAGCACAGCTGAAACACCGGCTACCGCCGCCAACGGATCAACGCTACGACGTCGTGTTGGAAAACGATTTGGCAGGTCGTGCTGCGCTCGCGATGTTGTGGAACCACCGTGACCGGCTCAATATTTACCTGATGACAACAGACCCTACAGATCGCAACGTGGTGTCTGTCCAGTCGGCGCTTGCCACCGTTCGAAACCCACCGGTAGTTCGCATCGTCTCGGCGCAAGCAGCCCGCGAAGTCAGTGATACTTCCAAACCGCTAGTGTGGGCGGTTTTACCCGACCGAACCGATGCGGTGCTTCAAACCCTGTTGCAACAGCGCGAAAGCCAGAGCACGCATATTGTCTACGCTGAGCCGCTTGTGGCATTCCAAGACCGCCAACCCGACCAGACTGATCCAGCTCACGAGCTCATTTTGCGAGACGTCATTTATCAACATGCGGGGTTTTTGAATTTCTTCGGCGATCGACTCAATCCACAAGACCTTTATGAGCGCGCCAAATATCCCCGGTGGTTCCGACCGCCCCTCGACTTCAGCGCAGCCATTCCTTCGGTGGTCTCCTCAACAATCGCTCCCGATGGTTCTCTCGTGGACACTGATACTTTCACGGGCACCCTGCAGTTGGCTGCGCCACATGTGCAGACCGGTTATCGCGTCGAAGTACACTTTGCATCAGTTCTTGAAAGCCTCGAAGACCCAAGTTATGACATCGTTGCGCATCTGCGCAATGACTACGTCAATCCGAACGCGGCTGGCGCGCTAACGATTGAGATCGAGCACGACCATGGGATAAACGAAACATTCGACATCGCTACCGCCCCGGCGCAGCTGCAGCTACCCATGAGGGCTGTTCGGCCCGGTGCCACGTTGACGATTGCTGTGGTGGCCCAGCGCGATAACCCCAGACCGTCCTGGTCTGTTGCTAGTCGTACAGCTATTGAACTTGAGATCCATCCGGCAGGCACACTCCCGGCCCCCAGCCTGAAAACCCGAGCGAAATCATGGCTGCGACGGATACGCAAACAGCCACGGAACCACACACAGAGAGCGAGCTAACACCCGATGCCAGCACAGTGGATGAGACTCTATGCACGCGGGTTTTTCTTCGGTCCGCAGCCCGTGGGACCCCTTGAAGAAATCGAGCATTTTCAACGATACGACCTACCTGGTGGGGTGTTATATGCCGATGACATCGCCGAAGTTGGGCTCGCCCGTCACCAGGATGACTGGTTGATAACTGTCGGCAAGTTATTGCCTTTGTCTACCGGCATCGTTCAACCCGGGGAGGCTCCGGTTGCCGAGCAGTTGTTTACGCTTCTTCAGCGGGACGGTTTGGAAGGAGTCGAAGCGGCGCTCTACGATCTCGGTGGACGCTACGCTATCCTGACGCGAACCGGCGGAATGGTCCATGCTTACAACGATGCAGCGGGTCACCGCACGGTGTATTTCAATCCCACTCAGCAACGCATTGCCTCGCATTTCGATATGCTGCACCGTCTCACTGATATCGAAGAACTGGTGTGCTCGGTCGAAAGCAGCAAGCCACAAACCTCACCGGACGGTATGTGGGACCTGACCGAGAATCCCTATATAAAGGCGCTGTTGCCGAATCACCGGCTGCACCTTGCCAACGGAACACAGTCACGCTTCGGACTGCTGGCCGCCAACCCGTATCGAGCGATACGTTGGGAGGACCGCATCGAGCTGATCCATCAGTTCTGGCACGAACAACTGGAACACGTTTTTAGCCTGAATCAGCCGGTTGGGGTCTCGTTATCAGGCGGGCTCGACTCTCGCACCGTGTTGGCCCACTTGCGACCCTATCTAGATCGTACGCGCGCATTTACCTACACGTCCCCAAACATTGAAACCGGAGCTGCTCCAAAAAGCTTCTGGCAACGCACCATGGTCACGGACCACAACGTGCTGCAGCAAATGCAAGACCACCTCCCGGAAGATTTTCATGTCCTCATTCGACCAGCGGGCGCAAGACTCAGCGAGGCTGAAGCCGCGGTATTTGAACGCAACGCGATGCGAAACCACGGTCGAGGATTTGTACTCCTGTATAAGGAGCTGTTTCCAGATATCAACAGCATCCATATTCGGGGAAACTTCGTGGAAATGGGCCGCCTTATTCGCGGTCAGCTCGATATCCCCGATAAGAAGCAACGACTTGCACAAGTGGTCAAGGAAGTCATTCGTCGCCGCAGACCAGTGGCCAAGCAGTATCGCAAACTGTTCTGGCAAAAATTCGAGGAATTTGAATACGACCTACTCCACGACGACGTTGAATACACCGACGTGTATCACTGGGAGAACCGCTCATCACGCTGGTATGCAGAAGTCGCCAACGAAACCGATACGGTGTTTGACTCGATCGTTCCCGTCAACGTACGACGAATATACGAACTGCTCATCAGTCCACGAGTAGAGGTCCGCCCCGGTGCGCAATTACAGTACGACCTGATCCATCGTGCGTGGCCAGAACTGCTGGCATACGGCATCAACACCGAAGAAGATCTGTATACCGCAACGCTACGCGGCGAGCTGTTGGAACCGTTAACCTAAGAACCCCTCACGCACCTGCCAGAGCATACCTACCCTTGCTGCATTCCTGCCCTGGGGGAGTTGAGTAAGATGACACCGCGTGAGGGGCCGGACTCCATAATACCAATTCATGGCCAAAGAGCGAATTCGAAGCCAAGCGTTCTCTCAAGGTGATCGTCGGGCGCACCATCACGCTGTAGGGGAAACAGCGTTGCGCGTGTGCGCGGCCGCGTGACAAGGTGTCATGCATGAGAATTGATATCTGGTCTGACATTGCCTGCCCGTGGTGCTACATCGGGCTCACACGTTTTGAGCAAGCGCTCGCAGCCTTCCCGCATAAAGACTCCGTCGAAGTCCACTACCGCACGTTCCAGCTCGATCCGTCATTGCCGGACCGCGACGACCGCAGCGAAGTGCAGTACTTGGCCGAGACCAAGGGCATGCCAGCAAACCAGATCCATCAAATGTTCGAAACCATCAAAGCCCACGGCAAAGAAGCCGGCCTGGAATTCAATATGGACGACGTCGTTGTCGCGAATTCCTGGACCGCCCACCGTCTCCTGCACCTGGCCAAACAATACGATGCTGAAGGTGAAACTCAAGCCGAGAAGATCACGCCCAAGCTGAAGCGCGAGCTGCTGGCCGGTCACTTCGAAACTGGTCTCGACCTTTCGGATCACGAGCAGTTAGTACAGGTCGCGATTTCTGTTGGCCTTGATGAAACTCGTGTCCGCGAAGTGCTCGAGTCTGACGAGTTTGATGCTGCAGCGCAAGCTGACGTTGAGCAAGCACGCGCGTTTGGGGTGTCTGCTGTGCCAACCTATGTGTTGGGTCAGAAGTATGCACTTCCTGGAGCGCAATCTGTTGAGACGTTTACCCAGGCGCTCAACCAGGTCTGGGATGAACTGAATCCGGCGCCGCTGCAGACTGTCGGCAGTGATGGACAAGTCTGCGGTGTAGACGGCTGCGACTAACACAGCCTCCCTCGTTTTGCTAATTTCCGAACGGATGGGATATGCTAAAGTCTGGTCTTTGCAGGGTAAACACTTTGTAAAGTCCTCAGGAGGATTCGCATAGCGGCCTAGTGCGCACGCCTGGAACGCGTGTTGGGTGCAAGCCCTCGGGGGTTCAAATCCCCCATCCTCCGCCAATGTCCTGAGTCGCGACATCGTTGACAGATGAGTCGCGACATGGATGACAAAAGCTCTGGAAGATTTTCTTCCAGAGCTTTTGTGGTTTCTGCACTGGGTGGGGGTTCACCCGGTGAGGGGTTTAC
>Ga0209487_1000119_pt1 | contig 72548 bp, 60 predicted proteins | sample Poulit2012_FD_187524 | JGI IMG/M metagenome (GOLD analysis project Ga0209487, IMG submission 187524) | Agricultural soil microbial communities from Georgia to study Nitrogen management - Poultry litter 2012 (SPAdes) (version 2) | ecosystem: Environmental > Terrestrial > Soil > Agricultural land...
AACCTGACCAGGAGGGCTATGGTCGAGGCGGGGTACTCGCCTAGTGTCCGGCTCTTCGAGGCAGCTGCCTGCGCGACACCGATAATCACCGACTATTGGGAGGGGCTCGACCACTTCTTCATACCTGGTGGGGAGATCCTCATCGCTAGGTCTAGTGACGAGGTCGTCGAGTACCTCGTCGATCTCCCTATAGCTGAGGCTGAGGGGGTAGGACGACGAGCGCGCGATCGAGTCCTAGCGGGCCATACTGCGCGCGCGCGAGCGATCGAGTTGGAGGGGTACCTCCGGGAGGTCGGCGCACGAGAACTAGCGCTACCCTGAGTGGGGGGAGGGAGATGTGAAGATCGTGATCTTCGGGTTGACGGTCAGCTCGTCATGGGCCAATGGGCATGCGACCCTCTGGCGCGGTCTGATCCGCGCACTCGGGGAGCGCGGCCACGACGTCGTCTTCTTTGAGCGCGATCTCCCCTACTACGCTGCGCACCGAGATCTCGAGGAGCTGGTAGGTGGTGAACTGATCCTCTACCCTGACTGGGAGAGTGTCTGGCGCCTCGGTCAGCTGCACCTCGCTGATGCCGATCTCGCACTCGTCACCTCGTACTGCCCCGACGCGCTAGCGGCGACCGAACTCGTACTCGCTGCGCCGAGGCCGATCAGGGCCTTCTATGATATGGACTCGCCTGTCACCCTCGAGCGGCTCCGGCGCGGACTCGAGGTACCATATATAGGACGACGGGGTCTCGTCGATTTCGATCTCGTACTGAGCTATACCGGTGGGCGAGCCCTCGAGGAGTTGCGTTCGAGGTTGGGGGCCTGGCGCGTCGTACCCCTCTACGGGAGTGCCGACCCCGAGGTCCATCGGCCTGTCGAACCACGTCCGGAGTACCGGGGCGATCTCTCATACCTCGGGACCTATTCACCCGATCGGCAGGGGGCGCTCGCGGCGCTCTTCCTCGAGCCGGCGCGGCGGTTGCCCGACCATCGTTTCGTGCTCGGTGGCTCGCAATACCCTGCGAGCTTCGAATGGGCGCCGAATATCTATTACAAGGCGCATGTCGCGCCTCCAGAACACCCCGCCTTCTATTCCTCCTCGCCGCTGGCGCTGAGTGTGACGCGCGCGCCGATGGCGGAGATGGGGTACTGTCCATCGGGTCGCCTCTTCGAGGCGGCGGCCTGCGGGGTCCCCGTCCTCAGCGATGGGTGGGAGGGACTGGAGACCTTCTTCGAGCCAGGCTCGGAGATCCTAGTCGCGGATAGCACCGATGATGTTCTCGAGATCCTCGCGCTTTCAGACTCGGAGCTAGGCGAGATCGGGGCAGCGGCCCGGAGGCGAGTACTAGAGGAGCATACCGCAGAGCGACGGGCCCGCGAGTTAGAGGCAGCGTTGGAGGTCTGAGATGTGGGGTATCATCCCAGCCGCTGGAGCGGGGAGGAGGATCCAACCCCTCGCCTTTTCGAAAGAGCTCCTCCCGGTCGGGAGTAGGTCAGAGGGTGGGGCCGAGTACCCGCGCGCGGTCGCAGAGTACCTCGTCGAGAGGATGGCGCGCGGTGGGGTAGGGAGGATCTGCTTCGTCATCTCGCCGGGGAAGTCGGATATCCTCGAGTATTTCGGGGGTGGCTACGATGGGATCGAGTTCTTCTATGCGGTCCAGCCGCGACCGGTTGGGCTCTGCGATGCGATCTTCAGAGCACTGAGCCTAGTGGCAGGACCGGGACCGGTCGTCATCGGATTGCCCGACACGATCTGGTTCCCCAAAGATGCACTCCTCGAGTTGGATGACGGTCTCTTCTCCCTCCTCCTCTTCCCAGTCGAGAGGCCGCAACTCTTCGACGCAGTCACCCTCGACGAGGGTGGGCGGGTCATCGAGGTCGAGGTCAAGGCAGACGCGCCGGGCTCGAGATGGGTCTGGGGTGCACTCAAACTACCCGGCACTGTCCTAACCGATTTGCATCGCCTCTGGCTCGAGCGTGGACGACAGGATGAGTACCTAGGGACCCTGATCAATGCTTATATCGCACGCGGTGGTGAGATCTGGGGCCGAGAGATCGGACGGGCATATGTCGATGTCGGTACAGTGCATGGCTACAGGGAGGCGATGAGCCTCCTCACGGAGAGGCCGGCAAGGGTCGGGTAGGGACTGGGAGAGTGGGGTGGGAGGGGTGATGACCGAGTGGACGAGGGCGGAGATCAGGGAGAGGGTCGAGGAGCTGGGGAAGTGGTTCCACAACCTAGATCTCAGGGGAGTGCCGACCGCGCCCGACCACTTCCTCGGTGATTATCCGATGGTCAAGTGGCAGAATTTCGCGAGTGCGGTCCCACTCGATCTCAGTGGGATGTCGGTACTCGATATCGGCTGCAATGCGGGCTTCTACTCGCTCGAGATGAAGAGGCGCGGTGCGGCGCGCGTGGTCGGGATCGACTCTGATGAGGCCTACTTGGCGCAGGCCCGTTTCGCGGCAGAGGTCCTCGACCTCGAGATCGAGTGGCGTCACCTCTCGGTCTACGAGGTCGCACAACTCGGTGAACGTTTCGACCTCGTGATCTTCATGGGCGTCCTCTACCACCTCCGTCACCCCCTACTCGCCCTCGACCTCCTCCGGGAATATGTGGTCGATGACCTCCTCCTCTTCCAATCGATGCAGCGCGGGAGCGGCACAGTCGATGATATAGACGACGACTATCCCTTCTCCGAGTGGGTGGTCTTCGACTCACCGGGCTTCCCCCGGCTCCACTTCGTCGAAGGGAGGTATGCGGAGGACCCGACGAATTGGTGGATCCCGAATCGGGCCTGTGTCGAGGCGATGCTCCGGAGCTCAGGATTCGAGATCATCGCACACCCTGAGGAGGAGGTCTACCTCTGCCAGGCCAGCGCACGAGTACCGCACCTCGAGTTGGTCGAGGTCGCGGGCACGAGGTTCCTCTCGAGTGGGGAGGTCGCCTGATGATCGAAGCGGTGATGTTCTGGAATGAGCCGAACAACAAGTCTCATTGGGACTTCGAGATCGATACCGATTGGTCACTCTTCGCCGAGATGACGCGCCTAGCCGTCGAGGGCGTCCGGAACGAGAACCCACGACCAGAGAGAGTCCTAGGGGGGATCTCGCCGATCGATCCTGACTTCATCAGGAATATGGGGGTGAAGGGGGTGCTCGAAGAGCTCGATGCCGTAGCCGTCCATGGTTTCCCCCTCGATTGGAACCATTGGAATATCAATGAATGGCCTGCGAAGCTCGAAGAGATCAGGGCGGTGACCGAGCTCCCAGTCTGGGTCTCAGAGGTCGGGGTCTCGACCTTCGGTGCGGAGGAGGTCCAAGAGTTCGGGTTGAAGAGGACGGCCGAGCTACTCATCGGTCGGACGCCCCGGATCCATTGGTATAGTCTCTACGATCTACCGAAGGCATGGCCCGCCACGACCCGACACAAGGAGGCAGAGGGCTCGGCATACTATAGGCACTTCTATATGGGCCTCCTCCATGAGGATGGGAGACCGAAACCGGCACTCGCACACTTCAGTGACTACACACCAGAGCTCGGGATCTGCCAATGGTTCCACTTCGAGGACCACCGCCTCGAGGATGCAGTCAGATGGCTACGACGACTCGGGGTGAGGCGGATACGGACTGGATTGAGTTGGGCCGATAGCCACCGCCCGAATGCCGAGGCCTGGTTCGACCGCCAGATGAGCGCACTCGAGGAGTTCGAGGTCACCCTGACCTTCTGCTTCACCCCACCCTCACGAGGAGTCGTCCCCCACCATACGAGCCCACCAGTCGAGTTGGAAGAATTTGCAGACTTCTGTGTGAGGATGATCCGCCGCTATGCGCGGTGAGGTGATCCTCCTTCAATCTGTCAGCCCCGCGAGGTGGGCCAATGCTACGTAGGGCTCGGCACTCGCACGCGTCGCCTCTATGATCGCGGCGATCGTTACGCGCATATCGTCGCCATATCTCTTCAGGGCCTCATCGAAGAGGTGTAGTCGGTCATAGTAGAGTCTGATGGCAACTATACGCGCATTGTTGAGAGGCTCCCTGATCAGGCGCTGGAGTCCCGGTGTGAGGCGGTCGCCATGCATCTCTAAGAAGGCCTCCTGGTGGCTCTGGTAGACCTCCTGGCGGAGAGAGAGTTTCTCCTCTGGCAGGAGGTCTTTCCGTGCGTAGACTTCTTCGAGCGCAGGGATTAGGGTGCCCAAGTATCGACTGAAGAGGAGGTCGTTCTCCCACTGTATCCGTGCGATCCGGCACCGTTCGCCATCCTCCCCCTCGAGGTTGCAGAAGTAATCGACGGCGCCCCGATCACCTACGAAGTTTGCAAAGCTCTCATTGAAGGCGACCTGACTCGGGATGAATAGAGTGCTATGGGTGAGTTCGTGTACGACGGTCGAGAAGAGCCCCACATCATCGTACTTCAGCATCGTCGAGAGGACGGGGTCACTAAACCAGCCGAGGGTGCTGAAGGCCGCGGTCGGCCGAATATAGGTATCATACCCCTTCCTCTCGAGTTTCTCGGCCGCCTTTCGCGCACTCCTCTCCGAGAAGAAACCTTTGTACGGGACTCGCCCTACGATAGGGAACCACCAGGTGTATGGGGTGAAACCGTCGTTCGGCGCAGCGGAGAGGACGAGGGCGAGGGTGTCACGGTCGAGTCGGGAGTAACTCGTATAGTTCTTTGCCGCAGCGAGGCCGAGAGCATTCTCGGAGAAGGTTCGGGCCTGTAGTACGAGCTCGAGTTTACGACGTGTCTCCGGATCGGTACGCGGGTCCGCGACGACCTTCTCGATCGGTGTCCTGCGGCTCAGGATCTTCGCCTCTTCGTAGCCCGCGCGAGCGATATAGAAGGGTGAGCAGGCACTCGTGAGGAGCGCTGAGAGCATAGCGAGTGTGAAGGTCAGAAGGTTAGTGCGCACAATAGGTTACGGGGTTCGTCGTCCATCGGCGAATCTATAGACCCCGAGATGCTAGAGGGGTTCCTAACTTCAGGGCACAGATCATAGCTCGTAGCGCACGAGTCGCTCCACCTCCCTGTAATCCCTGACCCATTGTCCCTAGCCTCACCCTCATCCCCTCCCACTCCCCGAGGCGATAGCAGCGACCCAGAAGAGGAGGGCCCATCCGATGAGGAAGGATACCCCACCGAAGGGGGTGATGAAGGCGAACCATCGTGGTCCCCCGAGGCTCAGGGTGTATAGACTCCCCGAGAATAGGATGATCCCGATGAAGAAGAACCACCCCGCGGCGGAGATAGCCGAGCCCGGCCACCTCGTCGAGGCCCAGGCGGTAGCGAGGAGGGCGAGGGCGTGGAAGAGCTGATAGCGTGCCGCGAGCTCATAGGTCTCTAACCGATCGGGTGTCAACTTGGGGGCAAGGGCGTGCGCCCCCATCGCGCCCAGCGCGACACCGATGAAACCGAAGGCAGCACCAAAGGCGAAGAAGAGACGATCCAAGGCAACCCACCTCGTTCTATCTGTAGAGGTCTGACGGCGATGACTTGGGGAAGGCCACTTCGACCAGACCACCACTACGGCCCTCCCTGACAACGCAGACATCATACTCAGGTGGAGAGATAGGGGCTAGGGCAAGAGGTAATGGCTCTGAGATATAGAGCATGACCGGCCGGAGATCACTATGAGACTCATAGTTTACGCCCACCCTTCTCGATGCTACTATCAGAGTCGCAGAGTGGGCACTCTATGACCCAGTGGGGGCTCCCAACTGAGAGGAAGGTCGTTATGGGCCGGTTCGGGGGAGTGTGGCATGGGCTTGGGATCGTCTCATTCTGGCGAGTGGATGGTGACACCCTCGTAATCGTCGAATCCCAGCTGAGGCGCCTCTCTTTCTACGATGGTGATGGCCACTTTCTTACGTCATCCAATTTCCCCTCGAGTCCCTTCGGCCTCCTCTCCGATGGCACCCTGATCGGTGGCGCACCTCCGGCGCCGCTGGATCCCTCCCAACTCAAGAGTGGTCTATACCGCCCCCCTCTCCAACCCTTCCCACTCCTGGCGCCCCCTACTCCTCTCTATCCCGATCTGTCGCCTATCTCATCTCCACAGAGTAGAGGTACTCGACCACGCGATCGCTCCGGTACCTCCGGTCCGCCCCATCGGCATCGGATCGGTAGCGGCGGTAGTTGCGGTTATATCGCTGGTAGGTTTCGGGTCGTCCATACTCTTTGAAGACCTCTTCGATCGTCGTCTCAGGGATGAGTCCCTCGGAGTTGTAGCTCATCAAGATATGGCGACACCGGGCGCTGGCTATGAGCTCTTCGAGTGCGGACTCACATCGTCGTCTACTCGACCAATCACTCCTCTTCTCGGCGTCGGGGAGTAGACCGGTCTTCCCACGTAGCTCCACTGGTCCATCGAACCACCCCATCGCGATCAGTTCGGGTATATGGTAGTAGGCGGGATACTGGCGCTCATTGTAGGGCGGGTCGATATAGAGGAGATCGAAGGGCTCGAGCTCTCGGATCAGGGAGAGGGCCTCGGCGCGGAGTGCACGTGAGGGTTTGCCTGGGGTCAGTCTTGGGGGTCTGAGTTCGAGGGGGCGGAGTGCATTCGGTTGCCACCTCTTGATGCAGGCGGCGTAGATGCCCGCAGTATTTGCGACGCGGTCAGCGGCCTCTATCGTCGAGGTGAGTAGGATGTAGAAGGCATCATCATCGATCAGGTCACTCTGCCGCCACTCCTCGAGGGTCGTCCGGACCCGATCGATCCGTGCTGCATTCTCGGGGGTGAAGTACATCCTCTCATGGCGGTGCCCCTCGTCTCCAGCGGGTGAGAAGTGTTCATACGTGAAGCCAGGCTCGGGCTCGAGTTCGTTGAGGTAGGAGATTGCGCCGTCCAGGGTTGGGGGGTGCGGCTCTAGGGTGGGAGCGAGGCGGTCGAATGCTGGGGGCGCGTTCGCCTCGACGTATGCTCGGGCGAGGACGTGGGAGAACTCCATCAGGTCTGAGGCGATGACCTGGAAGCCCCAGCCCTTGAGGGCGCGCGCAACACTAGCCGTGCCGGTGAAGGGATCGACTGCTATTCCACCGGTGATACCGCGGCGATGTAGGACGCGGTGTATGAAGTCGAGGAGCCGAGTCTTGTTCCCTATATATCGCACAATGATCGAATATAGGGTGGTCATCTGTCAGCGTCCAATCGGTGCTGTCGTGCTGGTCTATCAGGCAGCGAGTTGGTCCTCTATCTCTGAGACTGGTTTGGGTCTATGGAAGTAGAAGCCCTGGCTGAGGTGGACCCCGATCTCCCTTATCGTCTCGTACTCCTCTCTTCTCTCGACCCCCTCGGCAACGACCTGTGCACCATGGGTCTCTGCGAAGTCGACCATGGTCTCGACGAGGTTCTGCTTGAGGAAATTGGAGTCGATATTGGAGATGAGTGAGATATCGAGTTTGATATAGTCGGGTGCGAGGTTCGCGATCGAGCCGAGGCCGGCGTACCCACTACCTGCGTCATCGACAGCAAAGCGGAAACCGCGGTCGCGGAACCGGGCCAGGTGCTCTTGGAAGCGTGGGTAATCCTTGATCGCCGTCCTCTCGGTGATCTCGAGGACGATATAGCGTGGATCATCGAACCCGAATTGTGCGGGATCGAGTTCCCGGAAGAGGGGGTCATCGAAATCGTGTGGGTCGACATTGAGGAAGAGGAACTGGTCCTCCCTTATTGCCGTGCTGATCTCCTCGATCGCACGTGTCCTCAGGAGTCGACTCAGTTCCCAGAGTAGGTTAGCCTCGGCCGCTACCTCGAAGAGGACCTCTGGTGATCTGAGGCCCTCCCTCTCGCCGCGGGCGAGTGCCTCGAAGCCGTAGATCTCCTCGTTGGAGGTCACCACTATCGGGTGGTATTCCATATATACGGCGCCCTCTCGGATAGTCGCCTCGAGGTCTGAGATCTTCTGTGTCTGTTCCCAAGCTAAGACACCGCGCGCTTTCGCTGCTGCCTCTCTGATCCCCCGGTAGATGAGTCGTTCGGTCCTGATCTTCGGGTTTCGGAAGACCGTTGCAGTCCCGACATAGATCCCGCACATCCCTGCGACCTCTTTGCCGTGCCGTTCCGCGATCTCCTGGCGGAGGAACTTCTCGAGGTCGGTCGCTAGGGTACGGAGCTGTCGTTCTGCGACCTCGGGCATCGTTGGGAGGTGGGTAAAGAGGATGAAGTCGTCATCAGCGGCATGGGAGACGAGCATCAGGTTCTCTGTTGTCGGGTGCTCGCGGCGGTAGAAGTCTCGGACCGCGTCTGCGGTCGTTTCGAGGACGTCGTCCAACCTCTGCCATCCGTAGATCTCCTCGATCCTCGAGTACCAGACGAAGTTGACGTATAGTACGGTCAGCTCGCCATGTGCTGTGATCAGCTCACGCGCATGTTGGATTATGAGGGGCAGAGTTGGGAACCCTGTCAGCCGATCGTAGAGGAGTTCGCGGTAGCGGATCAGCTCGATCCTCTCCTCCCTCCTGCGCGGTGCGTCGTCCCCCCTGACCTGGTCGCGTGCATTTGCGATCCGGAGGACGAGTTCCTCTGGACTCGTAGGCAGGAGTATCCAATCATCGACTGTCGAGGTAATGGTACGATCGCAGTCATCGGTGTTCTTACAGGCGATTAGTAGTGCGATCTTAGAGCCGACTGTCTCGGCTCTCACCTGTGAGAGGTCGACACCCGAGTTCATCTCGACGATGATGACATCAGGTCTGACCTCTCTGATCGTGTCCCTCTCGGTTCCCTTCTCCCTCCTCGAGATCTCGACAGTTATCGCGCGCAATCGCTCAGCAGCTGTATCGAGTGCATCTCGCAGCTCGGGGTCACTGATACAGGCTAGGATCCTCACTCGGTCTTCCCCTCGAGTGCAGCGGCGAGGTTCCTCTCGACCTTCTCTGCGAGTTCATCGAGTCTGATCGGCTTGACTATGTAGTCATCGGCGCCAGCGCGAAGCCCCTCCTGTTTATCGGTGAAGTCGCTCCTCGCTGTGAGCATGACTACACGGATATGACTGAACTCCGCATGGTTCTTGATAGTGCGTGCGACCTCCCACCCATCGATCTCTGGCATCATGACATCGAGGAGGACGAGTGCGGGACGAGTCTCCTCTAGCTTGATGAGGGCTTCTCGTCCATCGATAGCAGTGACTACCTCGTAGCCCCTTGATTCGAGGAAGGTACGTACGATATCGAGGGCATCGGGGTCATCGTCGACGGCAAGGATCACTCTCTCTTCCATAGGACTCCTGCCTAATCTCTCGCTCGAAGGACGCCCTGCGGTATCGGAGAGGGCAATATCTACGCCATGGGGGGCATAGATATGAAAGGCCGCGCCCGACCGATGGTCGTTGCGCGGCCTCACATTTTCGGTTCTCTCGAGGGGCTCGTGCGCCCCTTCTAACTCGTACTACTGATTGAGGATCGAGCCAGCGGTGATCTGGAACTCAGCGCGTCGGTTCTTCGCCCAAGCCTCCTCATTCGACCTCGGGTCTAGTGGCTGACTCACGCCGAAGCTCCTGACATCGAGCCTGTTCGGATCGATCCCATAGGAGGTCAGGAAGTCCTTGACAGCCTGTGCCCTCCTCAGCCCGAGCGCGAGGTTGTACTCATCAGAGCCGCGCTCATCGGCATGTCCATCGATCCGGAGCCTGATCGAGGAATCCTCTCTCAGGATCGGGAGCTTTGCCTCGAGGGTCCTGCGCGCATCATCACGGATCGAGAACTTGTCGAAATCGAAGTGGACCATCTCAGCCAGGGTCGCACGGGCGGCGGCAGCTGCGCGCGCGGCCTCCTCACGGCGGCGAGCCTCTTCGGCCTCGCGACGGCGCCGCTCCTCGGCCTCACGATCGACGGCCGGCTCAGTCGCCTTCTCCTCGACCTGGGGCTGTGGCGCAGGGGCTTCTGGCTGTGACTTGGAGCAAGCAGTCAGGCCGATGGCAAAGAGAGCTGCCATCGTGATGACCTTGCTGTACTTCATCATAGAGGTATCCTCCGCTGCTGATGGATCAGTTTGTTCCAACCCGGGGGGTCAATAGCGGATAAAATTGCCCATCTTTGCGAATATCGCAATAGGCTAACTCGCGATCTGTGTTTCTCCACTCCCTTTCGGGCCCCCCGTGAGCCTCTCGGTCTCCCACCCTAGCTCTCTCTCCTGGGCGAACTGTAGCTCATGTAGTCGAGCGTAGATCCCGCCCTTCTCGAGTAGCTCATGGTGGGTCCCGACCTCACGGAGCTCGCCATGATGTAGTACGATTATACGATCTGCATTCCTGATAGTCGAGAGTCGGTGCGCGATTACCAATGCGGTCCGGTCATGTAAGAGCCGTTCGAGGGCGAGTTGTATCTGGTGTTCGACCTCGGTGTCGACCGAACTCGTCGCCTCATCGAGGATGAGGACGAGGGGATCGAATGCCAGTGCCCTGGCGAAAGATAGGATCTGCCGCTCCCCTGTCGAGAGGGAGGCACCCCTCTCACCTAGCCGTTCATCGTACCCACCCTCTAGTCTCTCGATGAAGGGTTCCGCCCCGACCTCTCGTGCCGCCTCCCTGATCACCTCTTCCCCGATAGATTCGTCTCCCAGGTTGATATTGTATTCGATATTCCGGCTAAACAGGAACACATCCTGGAGGACGAGGCCGATCCTCCGCCGCAACTGAGCGAGTGGGACTTGGTCTATCGGGACCCCATCGAAGAGGATCTGACCGCGCTGGGGTTCATAGAAGCGCATGAGCAGGTTGATGATCGTCGTCTTCCCGGCACCAGTGTGTCCGACGATAGCGACGCGCTCTCCAGGTGCGACCTTGAAGCTGATATCTCGAAGCACCCACTCGGGCTCGGAAGTGGCCGATCCCTCTTGGCCAATCTCCTCAGCCGCCCGGTCGTAGCTGAACCAGACATTCCTGAACTCGATCTCGCCCCGGCCCGGCTCAGGGAGGGGGTGTGGGGCCTCTGGCTCGGTGATCTCGATCTCGGTATCGAGGAGTTGGAAGATCCTCTCAGAGGAGGCCATCGCGCCCTGTAGCATATTGTACTTCTCGGAGAGGTCCTGGATCGGCCTGAAGAATCGACGGATATACTGGAGGAAGGCCGCGACTACACCGACCGTGACCGTACCCCCTAGTATATGGAAACCACCATAGGTTATGATCAGGGCGATCGCGACCGCAGTCAGGACCTCCATAACCGGGAAGAAGAGGGCGTAGTAGGTGATCGAGCGGAGATGCGCAGCGAGGTGATCATCATTGATCTCCGCGAAGTGGCGCGCCGTCGAGCCCTCACGATTGAAGAGCTGGACGGTCGAGACACCGGTGATCCTCTCCTGGAGGTAGGAGTTTATCCGCGCGAGTCTGACCCTGATCTCACGGAAGGCCTCCCTGATCCGGCCACGGAAGAAGAAGGCGGCGATCAGGACGAGGGGGATGACAGCGAGGGTGACGAGAGCGAGCCGCCAATCGAGGATGAACATCGCGCCCGCGATGAAGAAGAGGGTGAAGAGATCACCGAAGACGGTCACGATCCCTGAACTGAAGAGTTCATTGAGGACCTCGACATCGTTGGTGACCCGTGTCATCATCCTCCCGACCGGGTTCCGATCGAAGAAGGCGAGGTCCAGTCTCTGGAAGTGGGTAAAGATCTCTCGGCGTAGATCGTACATGATCTGCTGGCCGAGCCTCGTAGTCAGGACCGTCTGCGCATATCGCATTGCGAACCCGACGAGTAGGGTCAGTGCGTATGCGATTGCGAGCCAAGCGAGGAAGGGTGTATCGCGCTCGGGTATAGCTCTATCGATCGCGAACTTGGTCAACCAGGGCCCGGCGAGTTCGACCGCTGCGCCGGTCAGGAGTAGGGTGATCGCGAGGACGACCTGTGCACGGTATGGTCTGGTATAGCGGAGCAGCCGTCGCAGTAGCCGTCCGTCATATGCCTTCCCGAGTCTCTCTTCTCCGTCCAGTCCCGTCGTCCTACTCAATGCTCAGTGTCTCCTCCCCTTTAGTGCTCTACGCTCCCCCGCCCTCTCCCTGCGGAGCCGTTTGCGAGCCTCCCTCTCTGTCTCCCCGGGCAATCTGACTCTGATCTCTACGCCACCCAGGAGTGAGACCCCCTTGATCCGGAGGTGCGGCCGCTCGCCCTCTCCTGGCGGGGCCATACTCTGATGGTCGAAGCCGCCCATGATCCCGATACCATCGCAGTCGACTGAGATGTCTGGGGGCACGATGATCTCGATCCCACCCAAGATTGAGATCGCATTGATCTCTGTAGTCCCCATCCCGAGGATCGCTTCCCGGAGGTCGAGCTCGATTCCACCCATTATTGCAAAGAGCGTAGAACGACGAGCCGGTACCCAGGGTCCCTGGCGTGTAGCGCCCCCCAGTATCGCAGCGATCGTCTGGCTCTCTCTACGCCCTACGGAGGCCGATGGGATAGCACTCGTCGTCTCCTCCTCTGGGCTCTCGACCGATTGCTCGGCTCTCGGTAGACCAGCTAGTGCTCGCTCTAATTCGGGCCGGCTGCGCGCCCGGTGCACGAGTTCTACTCGCTCCTCGAACTCATCTAGGGTGATCGTATCGGCGACGACGTACTCGGAGAGGAGTTCGATGATGCGGTCGCGCAGGTGCTCTAGTGGCGCACTTGCGCCCGGATTCTGTCTCGACATACTAGAGTCGCTCCGACTAGTGGGTTCGGGCTGGGGGACTCGGTCCAGAGCCCCGAGAGGGGTACCCCAGGGAGCACATTCGGTTCTCCCACTCCATCGCGGGTGGCGATGACCGATATTGACATCGCTCGCGGGGATTCATATTCTAGCGACGCTCCCCAGCCCACTGACCAGAGTGCCCATTATGGGAAAACTTACCGCCTACTTCAATCGGATCCTCGTCTGGCTCGTCTCTGGGTTCGTCATGCTCGTAGCAGGACTCCTCGCGAGCTGGATCCTCGGGGTAGTCACCCTCAACCAGATCGTCGGTGAGGTGACCGACAAGATCGATGATCTCTACGAGAGTGTCGATGTCGGTCAACGGCTCCAGATGTCTATACTCGATCAGATAGCAGCCGGAGAGAGGTATCTGATCGCCGCAGACACCGAGAGCCAGGCCCGGTTCAGGCGGTTTGGAGGCCAGGCGCATGACCTGCGAGCTCGCTACAACCAGATCTCAGGGCTGACCCCTGACGAGAATAGGAGGGTCGCCCGCATCCAGGACCTACATGCCCGACTCGAGGTCTATTACTCCCTCGCCCACTCACTCCGTGACCTGGGACGGACGACAGCTGCTGTCGCGATGACCGAGGCCGCCGGTCCCGTCATCGAGCAATTGACCCATGAGATCGGAGAGCTGAGTGCAGGCGAGCGAGCCAAGGTCGGGCTGGCCGCGACCGAGGTCCGGCGTGATGCGGCTGAGCGTCAACGCTACCTCGTCGTCCTCCTCATCGTCACGATAGGGCTCAGTATCCTCCTCGCGGTCCGCACACTCCGCGCTATCACTCGGCCCCTCGGGCGGCTCGTCTTTGCGGCCGACCAGTTCGGACAGGGCGATCTCAATGTACAGGTCGAGGGTAGGATGCCCGCTGAGTTCGAGGTCCTAGCTGGCACCTTCACCTCGATGGCGGAGAGGTTGAGACAGGTCGTCGGCGAGACGGTCACGACCGCGGAACAGATCACCGCTTCCGCCTCCGATCTCTCTAGTATCTCTGAGGAGGTCGCCGCTTCGAGTGGGGAGGTCTCGACCGCGATGGTCGGCATCACTCAGGGAGCAGAGCAGCAGGCTCATGAGCTGAATGTCGTCACCTCCTCTCTCGATCTGATCAGGGAGCGAGCCGATACGATGACAGAGACAGCCGACCGGGTCACCGAGCTCGGCGAGAGGATCGATGGCCTAGCTCAGACCCGGCGAGAGGATATCAGAAGGGCACTCACGATGCTCCTCGATGTCCGCGAGGTCGCTGAGACCTCGGCCCAACAGGTGAATAAACTCGATGAGTCGTCGGAACAGATCACCGACTTCGTCGAGACGATCCAGGCGATCGCGAGTCAGACGAACCTTTTGGCTCTGAATGCTGCTATCGAGGCCGCGCGCGCCGGTGAACATGGCCGGGGCTTCGCTGTAGTAGCTGACGAGGTCAGGAAACTCGCCGACGCGAGTGCGGAGGCAGCTGACGAGGTCTCGCGTACTGTTCGCCAGGTCAGGAAGGAGATCCAGCACGTCGTCTCGATCATGGAGCGTGGTCAGGAGACGGTCCGTGGTGTCGAGCGTGTCTCCGAGGGGGCTGAGCGGGCCTTCGATGAGATCATCGAGGCGATCGCAGAGGTCAGGGAGGCCGCAGCTGGGGTAGCGAGTGTAGCTGCGGAAAACCTCGGTCAGGTCGCTGGAGTAAAGGACACTGTCGGTGCAGTCGGCGCGACGGCAGAGCTACATGCGGCGAGTGCAGAGCAGGTCGCGGCAGCGGCACAGGAACAGTCGGCGGCGACGGAGGAGATGAGTGCTGCTGCGGCACAGCTGCTCCATGCGGCAGAGCGACTCAAGGAGTTGGTCTCGGGGTTCAAGGTCTAGGAGATCCCGCCCTAGGTACCATCATGACTGGTACCACTAATCTATAATCTCAGGTGGTAGTTAGACGATGCTAAAAGCTGTTCGTAGTAGGGCAACCAGACTCGTTGGGGGGCTCGGGCTCCTCGCTGTACCCCTATATCTCGCGAGCTGCGTCGGGTTTGGGGACAAAGCGCCCGAAAGAGAGGGTCGGGCCGTTAGTGCTCCCGCAGCGATGGTCACCTCTGCTACCGAACTATCGAGTCAGATCGGGGCAGAGATCCTGCGCAAGGGCGGGAATGCAGTCGATGCCGCGATCGCTACGGGCTTCGCATTGGCTGTGACCTACCCGCAGGCGGGCAATATCGGAGGGGGTGGCTTCATGGTCATCCGTTTCCCCGACGGAACCGCGACGACCCTCGACTTCAGAGAGAAGGCCCCACTAGCCGCGCACCCCGAGATGTTCCTCGATGAGGATGGAGAGTACTCGAGGTCGATCCACCACGATAGCCACCTTGCCGTCGGGGTACCGGGGACCGTCGCAGGACTCGCACTCGCCCATGAGAGGTACGGGACCCTGCCTTGGGAAGAACTCGTCGAGCCCTCAGTCAGACTCGCCGAGGAGGGCTTCGAGGTGATGCCATACCTGGCCCGGTCACTCAAGGGCGTACTCCCTAAGATGGAGCCCTTCCCGGCAAGTATCGAGGCCTACTCGAAGGATGGAGTTCCCTACGAAGAGGGCGAACTCCTTCGCCAGCCGGACCTTGCCAGGAGCCTCGCCCGGATCAGAGACAATGGACAGGATGGGTTCTATAAGGGCGAGACCGCCGAACTGATCGTCGCCGAGATGGAGCGGGCTGGTGGGATCATCACCCTCGAGGACCTCGCGCGGTATGAAGCGAAGGAGAGGGAGCCGATCAGGGGCACCTACAGGGGGTATGATATCATCGGGATGCCGCCCCCGAGTAGTGGTGGGATCGCCGTGGTCGAGATGCTGAATATCCTCGAGGGCTACGACCTCCGGGCGATGGGCCACAATAGCGCGACCTATCTCCACCATCTCGCTGAGGCGATGCGCCTCGCCTTCCGGGATAGGGCCCGGTACGTCGCTGATTCGGACTTCGAGGAGATCCCGATCGAGCACCTGACGAGTAAGGAGTATGCCGCTGAACTCCGCTCGCAGATCGACTCTGAGCGTGCGACCCCCTCGAGGATCGAGGATATGGTCCTCGCCCATGAGGGTGTGGAGACGACCCATTATTCGGTCGTAGATGGGGATGGGATGGCGGTCGCGGTGACCTATACCCTCGAGCAGAGTTATGGGATGAAGGCGGTCGTCCCCGGCGCTGGCTTCCTCTTGAACAATGAGATGGGCGACTTCAATGCCAAGCCTGGCCTGACTACGGAGACGGGTCTGATCGGGACGGAGGCCAATCTTGCCCGTCCGGAGAAGCGGATGCTCTCGAGTATGACACCGACGATCATCGAGAAGGATGGCGAGCTCGTTGCGGTGATTGGGAGCCCAGGTGGCCGGACGATCATCAATACCGTCCTCCAGGTCATCTTGAACCTGATCGACTTCGAGATGGATATCCAGGAGGCGGTCGAGGCTAAGAGGATCCATCACCAGTGGTTCCCCGACCGGATCACGATCGAGGAGGATGGTGTCGATGAGGCAACGGTCGAGGCGCTCCGGGCCATGGGGCACGAGGTTCGTGTCCGCGGCCAGCAGGGCAGGGCGCACTCGATCCAGATCGATCCTACAACTGGGTTACGGATCGGTGTAGCCGATCCCCGTGATGGCGATGCCGGGGCCGTTGGTTTCTAGCCGCCGCGATTTCCTCGCCTATTTCTCGGCGCTCGGGTTGGGGGGGACCCTCTTCCCGGGCGTCCTCTGGGCGCACGCGCGGTACTCCGATATCACCGCTGAGATCATCGCCGAGGCTGAGAAGGTAGCAGGTATCGAGTTGAGTGTGGAGCAGCGCTCCCGGATCGCTCGAGATCTGACACGTAATACCAGGTCGTATCAAGCGATCCGAGAGGTCGGTGTTCCGAACTCGGTGCCTCCTGCCTTCCGGTTCGATCCGGTAGTTCCCGAGGCGCCCGCGCCCCCAGCACCGAAGGCGGTGGTAGGTGCGAGTGCCCGTCCGCGCGGTGAGGTCGTCCGTCCAGCCGATCTCGAGGAGGTCGCCTTCTGGTCCCTCGCCGATCTCGGTGCGTTGATCAGGACCCGTCAGGTCAGCGCCCTCGAGTTGACAGAGCTCTATCTAGACCGGCTGAAGAGATATGGCCCGCAGCTAGAGTGTGTGGTCACCCTGACCGAGGAACGGGCGTTGGAGCAGGCGCGGCGCGCCGATGCCGAGCTCGCGGAGGGTGAGTACCGGGGCCCCCTCCATGGTATCCCCTGGGGGGTGAAGGATATGCTCGCGGTGCGCGGGTACAGGACGACATGGGGCGCGAGGCCCTACGAGGACCAGGTCATAGATGAGGACGCGACCGTCGTCCGTCGTCTAGATGAGGCGGGCGCGATCCTCGTCGCGAAGCTGACCCTCGGCGCACTCGCTATGGGCGATCGTTGGTTCGGCGGGATGACACGGAACCCCTGGAACCTCGAGCAGGGCTCGAGTGGCTCTTCGGCAGGCTCGGCGGCGGCGGTCGTCGCGGGCCTCGTCGGGTTCACGATCGGGAGTGAGACGCATGGCTCGATCGTCTCGCCTTCGACGAGGTGCGGCTCCTCGGGGCTCCGTCCGACCTTTGGGCGGGTCAGTCGTCATGGCTCGATGGCCCTCTCGTGGAGTATGGACAAGCTTGGGCCCCTCTGCCGGAGTGCCGAGGATTGTGCCCTCGTCTTCGATGCGATCCATGGCGCCGATGGCAAGGACCCGACTGCAGTCTCGCATCCTTTCACCTGGGACCCCACGGTCAGGTTGGAGGACCTGAAGATCGGGTATCTGAGGAGTGCCTTCGAGCTGGAGAGGAGGGGGAAGGAGTATGACGACGCCGTCCTCGAGGTGCTCCGGGCCGAGGGCGCAGAGCTGATCCCCTTCGAGCTACCCGACCGACATCCAGTCAATCCGCTGAGTATCATCCTCTACGCGGAGGCAGGCGCGTCCTTCAGTGATCTGACCCTCAGTGGGCGGGTCGACCTGATAGAGGATAGCGCCTGGCCTGATATCTTCCGCGCTGCACACTTCATCCCAGCGGTCGAGTACATACAGGCGAACCGTATCAGGCGCCTGATCACCTCGGAGCTGAACGAGGCGATGGAGGGGCTAGACCTCTTCGTGACGCCGAGCTTCGCCCCGAACGTCCTCCTGATGACGAACCTGACAGGTCACCCCGCCGTCGTCGTCCCGAGTGGCTTCACCGAGGCGGGCACACCAGTCAGTATCTCCTTCATAGGGAAGCTCTGGGGTGAGGCTGAGACCCTGGCAGCGGCACATATCTACCAAGAGGCGACCGGTCACCACAAGGAGAGGCCCCCTCTCTTCAGCTGATTCGGGAAATGGGTGGATTGGCGAGCACTCGATCTCCTATCGGGGTAGCCGTTCGTCGAGCGCCCTGAGGACCTCAGTGGTCGTGACCCCTGCACCGAGAGCCGCGATGAGGGCGTGGTAGATCAGATCTGCGGCCTCCTCCCTCACAGCTGCAGCCTTGTCCTCTATACCTGTGGTAGAGGAGGCCGGTGCCAGTGGGTTAGAGCAGGCGAGTGCCAACTCGATCGCCTCCTCGCCTAGCTTCTTGAGCCGCAGGTTCTCATCCTCGAGGAGCTGGGTGGTATAGCTCCCCTCTGGCCTCTCCTCGACCCTCTCTTCGAGGAGTTCTTCGAGTGCAACGAGGGATGGTCGGGCACTGAAACAGCTCCACCTCCCGGTATGGCAACTCGGGCCAGTCGGCTCGACGAGTGCGACGAGGGCATCGGCATCGCAGTCGTCATAGAGGGCTACGAGGCGCTGGATATTCCCACTAGTCTCCCCCTTCTTCCAGAGCCTTTGTCGGCTTCGGGACCAGTACCAGAGCTCGCCCTCCTCGAGGGTTAGTTCGAGTGCCTCCCGGTTCGTCCAGGCGAGCATCAAGATGGTGCCGTTGATCGCGTCCTGTGCGATGACCGGGAGGAGACCAGCGCCCTTCGCGAAGTCGAGCCGGTCCAGGTCGGCCGTAGTCCTGATCCTCATGGCATCCCGGTGAGGAGCTCACGGACCTCGTCGGCGAGGGCGGTGTTCGTCGCGATCGCATCATCTGAGAGGTGGGTCGCTCGCCCCTCCCAATCGGTGAAGATCCCACCCGCCTCCTCGATCACCGGTTGGAGTGCGGCGGCGTCCCAGACCGAGACGATCGGGTCGAGCATTACCTCGGCGCGTCCTGTTGCGACGAGTGCGTAACCATAGGCATCGGCCCAGGTCCGAGTGAGGCCCGCGGCCCTCCGGAGTCGGTCCCATCCCTCGGAGCGGCCCTCATCCTCGATCATCTCGAAATCGGTAGTGAGGACGAGGGCCTCATTGATCTGGTCGGTTTCGGAGACCCGTGCCTGTCGTCCATTCCACCAGCACCCGAGACCCCGGGCCGCGTAGACCGTCTCCCCGAGGGCGGGGAAGTGCAAGACACCAATCGTCGCCTCCCCCTCCACCTCGAGGGCGACCAGGACCCCGTAGAGTGGCACACCCCTGATGAACGACTTGGTCCCATCGATCGGGTCGAGTATCCAGCGTCGGTCAGCGCCAGGCCGGGTCTCACCGAACTCCTCCCCGACGATCCCGTCGGAAGGGAACTGATCCTCGATCAACTTGCGGGCGAGGCGTTCAGAGTCCCGGTCAGCGATCGTGACCGGCGAGTCATCCTCCTTCGCCTCGACACCGACACCGGTCTGGTAATGGGCGAGCGTGATACGGCCAGCGCGCCAAGCGACCTCTACCGCGAAGTCGAGGGTCTCACGCAGTGAATCGGTACTCATCTAGTATCCTCCTCCTGTCTCTAGAGTAGTTTGGTCATCGATCTCGAGGCCCCTTGACCGCTGTGATGGGCCCTTTCGTCCCTCCCCGGACCGGGAGCCCCGCCTCGGCGAGGAGTGCTTTGACCGCGTCGATACTCGTGGTCCCCCGGTGGAAGATCCCCGCAGCGAGTGCTCCAGCCGCCCTCCCATAGGTACAGGCCTCGACGAGGTGTCTAGCTCTACCCGCGCCCCCACTAGCTATTACTGGGATCGGCACCCGGTCCGCGACCCGTCTCGTCAGCTCGAGGTCATATCCCTCGCCTCTACCATCCTGGTCGATACTAGTCAGGAGGATCTCGCCTGCGCCCGACTCTCTGCAGCGTTGGGCCCAATCGGCCACCTCGAGTCCAGTCGCGCACCTTCCACCTCTGGTATGGACCATATATAGAGCACCATCTCCACCCTGCACCCAGCGCGCATCGATACTCGCTGTCACCCTTTCAGAGCCGAACCGTTTCGCTATCTCAGTGAAGAGTTCGGGGCGTTCGACCCCTGCAGAATTGATCGTTATCCTAGCCGCTCCAGCATCGAGTGCGGCCCCCGCATCCTCGACCGTTCTTATCCCACCCCCCACGATCAGGGGGACGCGGAGCCGGTCGGTCAGGCTCCTGATCGTCGAGAGGAGTGCGCGTCTGCCCTCTGCTCGTCCTGAGATCTCGAGGAGGAAGATCTCATCGGCCCCCTCTGCCTCATAGTATTCGGCGAGTTCGGTCGGATCCCCGAGATCTCGTAGGCCACGGAAGTTCACACCCTTCACGACCCGTCCCCCTCTCAGATCGAGGCAGACGATCACCCTCTTCAGCGAGTTCGAGATCGGCATCACCCCTCCCCGCCCCTAGTGATATGGACCGCGCCCTTCGTGCTGAAGACCGTCTCACCGAGTTCGAGTGCGCATCTCAGGGCGAGTCCGAAAGCCTTGATCCCCGCCTCGACGATATGGTGCCGATCATCTCCGCGCACGACCCGGAGGTGTAATGTCATCTTGGCATTCTCGGCCAGGGAGCGTAGGAAGTGGTCGTAGAGCTTGCTCGGGAGAGGTCCCTCGTACCAGAACCGGCCCCCGAGATCGAGTGCGACCTCGACCCAGGCATCATCCATCACGACCGAGGCCGTTCCATAGCGCATACAGGTCGGTGGTATCTCATCGAGGAGTGCGAGTCCGAGTGTGATCCCGACATCCTCGACGAGGTGGTGCCTCAGGTCACCCTCCGCCTCGACCTCGAGGTCGAAGCCAGCGTACCGGGCGAGGGTGGTCAACATATGGTCGAGGAAGGGCTCGGTCGTATCTACCCTAGACTTCGGGTCCGGCCCATTGATCGAGAGCCCAACTCTGACCCTCGTCTCCCCGGTCTCACGCAAGATCTCGGTCATGAGAACTCCTTGGCTACAGTGCGCGGATCGATCGCGCCAGTATATAGTGACATACCTAGGACCGCGCCGGCGATGCCAGCCCGGTCCAGACGGTCTAGATCCTCGAGGTCGGTGATCCCCCCGGCAGCGTAGAGGGGGTGCCGGCATACCTCGACGAGGTCGTGGAAGAGCCCATCATTGGCTCCCTCGAGTCGTCCTTCACGGTCGACATCGGTAACGAGCACCCCAGCCAGTGGTAGATCTCGGACCCCTTCGAGGAATCGTTGCGGATCGATCCCAGTCCCCTCGGTCCAGCCCCGTGTCACGATCTCTCCCGCACGCAGATCAGCCGCGACTACGATCCGGTCCGGGTATCGTCCCGCGAGTCTGGTTAGCCATTCGGGGTCCTCGACACCGCGCGTCCCGACTATGACCCTTTCAGCCCCGATCTCGAGGAGTCTCGCCGCGGCATCGTCGTCCCGGACCCCACCCCCGACCTGGACCGGGACTCGCACGCTCTCGATGATCTCTCGGATCAGCGGGAGGTTCGTCTGCGGTCTATCCTCGGCATCGCGCGATCCGAGAGCCGCATCGAGGTCGACGATATGCAGGGTTTTGAACCCCAGCCCGACCCAGTGCTGGGCCACCCCCACCGGATCGTGCCAGCGGACCCGCTCATCCTCTGGTCGTCCTCCGACGAGTTGGACGACCGCGCCGCCCTTCAGGTCCACAGCAGGGCTGACGATCATCGGTCTCCCCCTTCCTCGCTGTGTAGTAGAGCACGGATTGCCGACGAGAAGCGCTCGAGCAGATCCCAGGGCCCTATACTGACCCGGATCGCATCTCCGATCCCCTCGAGGCCGGGGAATGCCCGGACCCCGATCCCATACTCTCGGAGCCCCTCAGCGAGGCGGAGTGCAGGGCTCACCCGAGCCGAGGATGACCTGTCCCCCCCGTCTCGGTCCGCCGCCACGAACCCCTCGGGCACGCTCAGTAGGAGGAAGTTCGCCTCGGAGGGCCATACGTAGATCCCGAGCCCCTCGAGTTCGGCCCGTAGTCTCTCCCGGTTCAGCCGGGTGAGTGCGATATTCCCCTCGACGATCGTCCTGTCGTCCCTCAGGGCAGCCCGTGCCGCGGCATCGGCTGCAGCGGTGATCTTGTAGGGTCCCCTCGACCTCTCGATCTCTCGGACGAGCTCGACAGGCCCGATCCCGTACCCGATCCGGAGCCCAGCGAGTCCCCACGCCTTCGAGAGTGTCCTGAGCGCGATCGTCCGGGTCGACTCGGCCGCCCACCTGATCATCGAGTTCCCCGCGAAGTCGGCGTACGCCTCATCGAGGAGGACGACGCCCACTGCACCCACCCCGATCTCCTCGATCGTCTCCCTATCGAAGAGAGTCCCCGTCGGGTTGTTCGGCTGGCATAGATAGGTGATCTTGGCCCTAGTCCCGAGGACCTGATCGACATCGATACGAAATCCTCTCGTGCTTTCGGGGATGAGGCGCACCCCGACCGGTCGGAGTGCATTCATCCGCGCGAAGAGAGGGATCATCCCGAAGGTCGGTTCAGGGTAGACGACGGTATCGTTCGGCTCACCGAAGGCGCGGAAGGCGGAGTCGATGACATCGTCTAGTCCGCATCCCGTAACGACATTCTCCGGCCTGACCCCATGGAGCTCGGCGATCGCGGCCTTGAGTGAGTCGGCGTAGACCTCAGGGTACCTGGTCAGTGCATCCTCGCCCAGCTCGGTGAGGGCCGCGAGCGCGCTCGGCGGTGGACCGAAGAGGCTCGTATTATCGCTCAGATCGATCTCGATCGGTCGTCGTCCAGGGTCATAGAGTGGGACCTTGCGGTATGTCGCCCGCCGCGGCGTCGCACTCACCCCGCCTGGGGGATCTCCGCCCTCCACTTTGGCTGCGACTCGCTCAGCCGCCCGCAGCCGTGCCGCGAGTGCGTGGGCTGGGAGCCCCTCCGCCTCAGCTAGTAAGGCCGTCACTCTGGAGAGGCGAGCAGCGCCCTCTCGGCTCAACTCCTGATAGGTAGTGAAACGCAGGAAATCGAGGGCGTTCAGACCTGAGTAGGCCCGGGCGAGCCCACTGGTAGGGAGGACATGGTTCGCGCCACTCATATAATCGCCGAAGGCCACCGAGCTCGGCGCACCGAGGAAGACCGTGCCAGCCACCCTGACCCCCTCGAGTAGGGCGCGCGGTTCCCCAGTCATGATCGCTAGATGTTCGGGCGCGTAGTGGTTGGAGAACTCGAGAGCCTCGTCGAGTGAGTCAGCGATCAGGATCCCACCGCGCGCAGCGAGTGCCGCCTCGATGATCTCCCGACGCGGCTGGTCAGAGAGCACCTCAGCGATTGTATCCCGTACCTCGGTAGCGAGTCGCGCAGAGGTCGTCACGAGGACCGCGGCCGCATCAGGATCGTGTTCTGCCTGTGCGATCATCTCGACTGCGACCAGTCCAGGGTCGGCCTCATCGTCCGCGATGACCAGGATCTCCGAGGGCCCCGCAGGTGAGTCGATCGCGACCCGGCCGGTCAGCTGTCTCTTCGCCTCAGTCACGAAGGCATTCCCTGGCCCTACGATCTTCTCGACCTGCGGTACGCTCTCCGTCCCGAGCGCGAGGGCCGCGATCGCACTCGCCCCCCCGAGTGCGAAGAGACGGTCAGCCCCACCGATCGAGGCAGCGGCCAGGACTTCGAGTGGCGGCAGCCCATCAGGTCCAGCGGGCGAGGCGACGATCACCTCCTCGACCCCTGCCACACGTGCAGGGACTACACCCATCAGTACACTACTCGGGTAAGCCGCCCTCCCACCCGGCGCGTAGACACCGACCCGGCGAAGTGGCTGAGCCCTGCGCCCGAGTCGTACCCCCGATCTGATCTCGACCTCGAGTGGCGATGGTAGCTGAGCCCGGTGGAAGGCCTCGATCGCGCGCATCGCCTCCTCGAGCGCCTCACGGAGTTCGGGCTCGATCGCCTCGACCGCCCCAGCGATCACCTCGGCTGGAACCTCGAGCGCAGGGAGCTCGACCCTATCGTAGCGTCGTGCGAGATCGTAGAGGGCTCGGTCACCACCTGCGCTAACCTCCGCGATGATACTAGCGACCACCCTCTCGACCCCAGGATCACCCGCCCGTCCCCGGTCGAAGAGTCGTACTTCATCAGCTGGTGTAAGCTCGGCGAGCCTCCCCTCCACGGCGAGGGCGGGTATCGGGGCCGATCGTATGGCCAGCGTCCTACCCGAGTTCATCATGGCATCAACCTCTCGATCGGGGTGACTAGGATCCCAGACGCACCGAGCGCCTTCAGATCGGCTATCGTCCGGTAGAGTTCAGCCCGATCGACAACAGCATGTGCCGCGACGCTAGAGTCTGAGTCGATGAGATCGACGATCGTCGGACTATCGAGCCCCGGGAGGACCCGGCGTAACTCGTTCAGAGCCGAACGTGGGACATTGGCCATCAGGTACCTCTTGTCGCGCGCCCTGAGTACCGACGCGAGGGCAGCAGTGAGCTCATCGACCCGCCTCCCCGCCTCCGGATCTTCGGATATAGACTCCCTAGAGATGAGGAGAGCAGTCGACTCGAGGACCGTCCCGATCTCACGTAGACCATTCGTCTTCAAGGTGGATCCCGTCGAGACTAGGTCGACGATGATATCGGCGACACCTAGGTGCGGCGCAACCTCTGCCGCACCTGAGACCGGGACGGGACGGACCTTCAGACCATTGTCACGGAAAAAACGATCAGTCAGATTCGGAAAGGAGGTCGCGACCCGCTCGCCATCACCGATCTCTTCCACCCGAGAGATCGGACTCTCCTCCCTGACGGCAACGGCCAGACGACAGCGGCCAAAGCCAAGATCGAGTAGCCGACCGACACTACGTCCACTCTCCTCGACCAGATCTCGACCAGTCACCCCCAGATCAGCCGCACCATCGGCGACGAACTCAGGGATATCCTCCGCACGGACGAATAGGGCCTCGAAACCCTCTCCAAGGGAGGCTTGGAGCGCACGAGCGCCCCTCGTCTCGAACTCTAGGCCAGCACGAGAGAGGAGCTCACGTGCAGGCTCCGCCAGACGACCTTTGTTCGGTAATGCGATACGGATCATCGTCCCTCAACGATCCCACCCTAGAAAGACTCGGATGGACAGATCATGACACAAAAAAACTGCGGCCCGTCCAGATCATGGACGGGCCGCAGTCGGCGCTCGGTACTGTGTCTCGCTATCGATAGGGGCACACGCACAGACGCCAACACGACCCGTCAGGGCCATGATGGTGTACATGATACCGGTGCGAAGCGAGAACAGATGTTTGCATGGCGCGAAAGGTAGGGCCGGCCCGAGAGGGTGTCAAGGGCCGGCTCTATCTTCTATCCGATCATGGTGATGGCCTTGGGCTCCGCTGTGCTGCTCTGCAGGGGAGCCAGTCCCTTGGTTCACCGGTCCTTGGGTTGATTGGGAGTATGGCCCGATCACGTGGTACTCTCTCGGGGTCCTCTGATGCGAGGTATGCCAGCATCGCTGCGAGGGTTGCGTTGTTCTTCAGGTCATCGAAGATGATCTTGTCGTAGGTATCCCGATTGGTGTGCCAGGTGTACTGGCGGTAATCTGGGTAGTTGGACTGCAGTCTCCAACCAGGTGCTCCATGGCAGAGGAATGAGACATGGTCACTCCCCCCCGTTTCCTGTGGTCCTGGCAGGTCGAGTTCGATATGCTCGCTGATCTCAGTCGGTAGTTGTGCGACCCACTTTGCGAGGTGCGCACTTGCTCCTAGGAGTCCCTGGGCCTGTATGTATTCTACTCGCCAGGTCCCATTGTCCTGGTTGAAGAGTGCCTGGAGGTTCTCGACGATTTCCGGGTGGTCTTCTGTGAAGGCGCGCGATCCTATCAGTCCCTGTTCCTCACCTCCCCAGTGTCCTGCGAGGATCGTCCTCTTTGGGTTGGGATAGGTTTCCTTGAGGATCCTCATCGCCTCCATCACCATTACGGTCCCGGTCCCATTGTCGGTTGCCCCGGTCGCGGAGTGCCAGGAGTCGAGGTGCGCGGAGAGGATGACGTATTCGTCTGGTTTCTCGGTCCCTCTGAGCTCGCCGATGATATTGAACATCGGTACCTCGCCGAGCCGTTCGGCCTGGGCATCGATCCTGATTCGAGCCTCACCATTGGTGGCCAGGCGGTGGAGTAGTCCATTGTCCTCGCATGAAATATCGAAGGACGGGATCTTTTCGGTCACTGTTCCGAAGACCTTGTTGACGCCCCAACCTTCAGACCATTGTGAGGTCAAGACTGCACTTGCGCCGGCATCCTCGATACGCTGGTAAGGGTTCGGCCCGAGTGCATGGAGTCGGCGTGCGAATGAGATGCGCAGGGCTCTACGCTCCTCTGCGAGGCGTTCGACTGTCTCGGCGCGTGCGAGTCGCTCGAGTGCCTGCGGCTCCCGGCAGGTCGGCTCCGGCGCAGAGACGAGGATCGCCTTGCCCCTGATAGTGCGGAGCCACTCCTTCGCCTCCGCCTCTGAGACGAACTCCGGTAGGACTACGACCTCAGCCTCGATAGGCCCATTCGTACCCGGACTCCATGCGAGGATATTGGCCTCGATCGATTGGATCCGGGGCGCGATCAGATCGACATGTACCAGCCCATGCTTCCAGCCGGTCCAGGTCCCGTACTCCTCCCGTCGCACCTCGATCCCGAGATCGCGATAGATCTTCTCGACCCATTCATTGGCGGCATCGAGTCCCGCTGTTCCCGAGAGGCGCGGTCCGATCGAGTCGATGAGTGCGTGGGCGAGTTCTTCTGTCCGGGAACGTTCCATACCCTCGACCCAGATCTGGCGCAGGACAGGATCCTCAGTCCTGAAGGTCTGTGCCTCGGCAGCCTTTGGTAGGGTGAGAGGGGCCATTACACCCCCGAGTGTCAGGGCGAGTGCGATAGTAAGTCTACTCAGTCTACGTGACGGGGCTCGCAGGGTCCGCATCATACCTCCTGAAAGAGTCTGGGATCATATCTGAGGACACCGTGAAAGATAACACGGACCAGACAATAAGGTAGTATCTCACGTCCCTGCGTGCATCTAGGGGGTGTCGAATGGTATCGATCACCCCCAGCTGAGGTTGGTGGCAGAGCTCTTCTGGTCCTAGTTCAGTCTGACTCCGTCTCTGCCAACTCCTCATCCCGGCCATGGACCTGGAATGGTGGCGCGGTCGCCTCGACGGCGGTAAAGGGTTCCAGGATCTTGTAGTGGTGCTCAGCACCCTTTGGCACGACCCATGAGTTCCCCGCCTCGAGAGTGACCATCTGGCCCTCGATATGGAGTTCAGCACGGCCCTCGATCACATAGCCTACGGTCTCATAGTCACGACGATGTGGAACCTTGTCATCCACCGGCCCCTCATGGTCCCAGATCCTCATCGAGAGAGCGGTCCCAGAGGCGAGGTAACGCATCCCTCCCGGTCCTTTGGGAGACTGGGCAGAATCGATCTTCGTGACAGTCGTGTCCCTATCATTCTTCTTGGGCATCTCGAGGCTCCTCCTCTTCAACTCATGGCCGCGCGTCCCACTATCGAGGGACTGCTAGGTCGGGGGAGTGCAAGATCGGGGCGAAGTGGGGGCAGGGGGCAGGGGGCGGCGGACCTTCCTCCCCCTGCCATTCATCATGTCTGCTGATCAGCGACTCAATCGTCAGTCGCTCTTACCGGTGTGTCCTGGTAGGGGCGAAGGTGCCATTCGAGGAAGGTCCAGGTCCGGTTCCATGAATCGCGCTGCTCGGGTGTATCGCGTCGTTGTAGGGTCTCCCGGTCGGTCAACCTGCTGAAAGAGTGGCCCCCCGGTGGATCGTGGTAGATCTTCGTTTCGGCTAGTTCGGGCTTCTTGACGCGGAGCGCATTGACGAGCATCTCTGCCTCGACGAAATCTACATCAGTGTCGTTCGTTGCGAGGTGCACGAGGATCGGGACCTCGAGTTTGTCGACATGGTAGACGGGTGACCGCTCGACGTAGATCTCTCTCTTCTCGAAGGGTAGCCCACGGATCCGTTCTTGGGTGGCAAAGAAACGCTGATACCTGGGTCCCTTGTAGGAGAGGCGGAAGATCAGGTTCGTGACTGGTACGATAGATACCGCGGCCTGATAGGGGTGCTCCTCGCGGAAGACTGAGAGTGCGGCGATATACCCACCATGGCTCCAGCCCATGATCCCGATCCGGTTCGGGTCGACGTGGGGCATATTCTCCTTCATGTAGTCGACGGCGGTGAGGACGTCGTCTATCTCATATCCCCCATAATCGATCGCATTGTGGTGTTCGGGTCCATAGCCGGTGCTCCCCCGGTACTCGGGTGCGATCACTACGTATCCGCGCTCAGTCGCCTCTTTGACGAAGGGAAAATAGGTCTCATCCCAGTTCCCATGCACGCCACCATGTACCCATACGAGGGCAGCGTGGCCACCCGGCCCCCTCTTCTCCAGGGGCTCGAAGATATAGGCGGGGACTTCGAATCCATCTACTCGGCTCTGGTAAGTGACTTTCTTCGCATTGAAGAGCCCCTTACTAGCGTTGAGATAGATACTATCGGTCCGCGCCTTCGCTGCGATATCGCGCTCGAAGTTACGGGGTGGATGGTCCTCTGGCCGATCACTGACATAGAGCTGGAGCGCGCGAGTGGTGTCGAGCACTGCAGGGGCGCTCTGCGCATTTGCATCTCCCGCCATAGAGAGGCCGAAGACAGTGAGGGTGCAGAGGAGTGGGATCATGAGGATAGATCGTGGACTCCGCTCGGATCTCTCTCTGGGAATGATACTCTCCATTGACTGGAACTCCCTCTCTCTCGTAGTGTGGAGTATTCTGAGATCTGGTCCAGCCACCCGATCTCTCATGGCGTTATGCATTTTCGCCATCGACATTCGACTGGCAAGGACCATCTGCCGAAGATATGATGATCGTCTGGGATTGGCCACACCTCGGGGTGTTACGCGACCCGATCCCAACCATCTCTACCGTAACCAGGAGCTCACGATGCAGAGAGTCTTCGGATCCCGATCTGGTTGGCTCATAGTGCCCGCCGGCCTCATCTTCTTGGCCGCCTGTGGTGCTGGTGAGCAGTACCCCTATACCCGGGCGGATGATGTGGTCGACGACTATCATGGCACCCTCGTCGCTGATCCCTATCGGTGGTTGGAGGATACGAGTGCCCCCGATACTCGTGAGTGGATCGAGGCCCAGAATGGGGTCACCAACCGTTATCTCGATCGGCTCCCCGGACGCGGGGTGCTCCGTGAACGGCTGACCGAACTCTGGAACTATGAGCGGTACAGCGCGCCTTTCAAGGAGGGTGGCCACTACTTCTACTTCAGGAACGATGGTCTCCAGGACCAGTCGGTCCTCTATATCCAGGACTCACTCGATGGTGAGGCCCGGGTCCTCCTCGATCCCAATCACCTCTCCGAGGATGGGACGGTGGCCCTGACCTCTCTCGATATCTCGGCCGATGGCCGGTACCTCGGCTATGGGACCTCATCGGGCGGCTCCGATTGGCAGGAGTTCCATATACGGGATATAGAGAGTGGCGAGGATCTCGATGACCGTATCGAGTGGGTCAAGTTCTCAGGTCTCAGCTTTACCAGGGATGGCGCGGGCTTCTTCTACTCCCGTTACCCCGAGCCTGAGGAGGGGCAGGCACTCCTCGAGGCGAACCGGGACCAGAAGCTCTACTATCATCGAGTCGGTGCACCTCAGAGTGAGGATATCCTGATCTACGAACGCCCCGACCAGCCGGAGTGGGGGATCACTAGCTCAGTGACCGAGGATGGTCGTTACCTCCTCATCTACCTGACTCATGGTACCGATACGCGGAACCGACTCTACTACAAGGATCTCGGCAACCCGCAGATGCCCCAGCTCGATGCCCCCGTCGTCGAACTCCTCGATGATTTCGATGCCTCCTACTCGGTGATCGGCAACGATGGGCCCATCTTCTACCTCCTGACCGATAAGGATGCGCCGCGGAAGAGGATCATCGCGATCGATCTCGGTGATCCGGCACCTACGCGGTGGAGGACGATCGTGCCCGAGAGTGATGAGGTGATCGGGAGCGCGCGCCTCGTGGGGGGCCAGATCGCCGTCGTCTCCCTGAAGGACGCTTCTAGTAGGGTCCGTTTCTACTCGAAGACCGGCCAGAGGCGCGGAGAACTCGAGCTCCCAGGACTCGGGACCGTCAGTGGGATCAGTGGGAGATCGGACGAGTCCGAACTCTTCTATACCTTCACATCCTTCCTCTACCCACCTACGATCTTCAGGTACGATCTAGAGACTGGTGAGAACGAGGTCTTCCGCGCCCCAGAGGTCGACTTCGATCCCGACCTCTATGTCACCAAGCAAGAGTTCTACACCTCGAAGGATGGGACGAGGGTCCCGATCTTCATCACGCACCGGAAGGATATCGAGCTCGATAGGACGAACCCGACCTATCTCTACGGGTATGGGGGCTTCAATATCTCCCTGACCCCCAGCTTCTCGATCCCGAACCTGGCCTGGCTCGAAGAGGGTGGGATCTACGCTGTGCCCAACCTGCGCGGTGGTGGTGAGTACGGGGAGGAGTGGCACAAGGCCGGCACGAAGGAGAGGAAGCAGAATGTCTTCGACGATTTCATCGCCGCCGCCGAGTTCCTGATCGAGGAGGGATACACCTCACCCCAACGACTCGCGATCGGTGGGGGCTCGAATGGTGGGCTCCTCGTCGGGGCAGCGATGACACAGAGGCCCGACCTCTTCGCCGTCGCACACCCGGCCGTCGGGGTGATGGATATGCTCCGCTTCCACAAATTCACGATCGGGTGGGCATGGGTCTCCGACTATGGCTCCGCCGATGACCCAGAGATGTTCCCCTATCTCTACGCCTACTCACCACTCCACAACCTCGAGCCAGGGACCTGTTATCCCGCGACCCTCGTCACGACCGCCGATCATGACGACCGGGTCGTACCGGGCCACTCCTTCAAGTTCGCCGCTGCCCTGCAGGCAGCGCAGAGTTGTCCTAACCCGACGCTGATCAGGATCGAGACCCGTGCGGGTCATGGCGCGGGCACACCCACCTCGAAGCAGATCGAGGAGGCGGCTGACGTCCTCGCCTTCAGACTCGCCAATATGGGGCTGGAGGTAATTCCGTAGGTGTCGTCGAATACGAGCGTCCGAGTCAGCGTGGACTTCCCGGGGGTCTCGGCCCCCGGGGAAGGGCTCTACTTCACCGAGCCAGCTGAGATCCTGAGCGCCAAGAGCCTCGAGGAGGTCCGGCCGATACTCCGGCGAGTCGAGGAGGCTAGTAGGGGTGGGGCCTACGCAGTCGGATACCTGACCTATGAGGCGGGACCAGCCTTCTCATCCGATTATCAGACGACGAGGGGCGAGACCTCTCTTCCCCCCGCCTGGTTCGCCCTCTTCGATAGGCCGCAACGCTCCCGCACACTCCCCGGCTCGCCTGGTGCCCCTGAACTCGGGCTCGAGGATTGGGCCCTGAACCTCAGCCGAGAGGAGTATGAGGCCTTGGTCGGCAGACTCCTGGAAGCGATAGGGGAGGGGAGGGCCAGTCAGGTCAATTACACGGTCAGGTTCCGCGGCGATCTCCCCTCTCCTCCTGATCCTGCTCACCTATCTACACCCTCCTACGAGGCGCTCTATCGCCGACTCCTCCGGGCGCAGGGCCAGGCATATGGTGCCTACCTCGATCTGGGTCGGTTCCAGATCCTCTCGATCTCGCCTGAACTCTTCTTCGAGAGGCGCGGCAACCGACTCGTAATGCGACCGATGAAGGGTACTGCCCGCCGTGGCCGTTGGTCGGCTGAGGATGAGGCACTTGCGATCGCACTCGCGAACTCGGCGAAGGACCGTCGTGAGAACCTGATTACACTAGAGTGGGTCGAGGCCGAACTCACGAGACTCGCTGGTGTCGAGGTGGTCGAGGTGACAGAGCGGTACCGAGTCGAGAGGTACCCGACTGTCTTCCAGATGACGAGTACGATAGAAGCGAGGCTCCGAAGCCGGATCGGCCTGGAGGAGATCTTCGAGGTACTCTACCCCGCCGCATCGGTCACGGGTGTGCCGAAAACCGCAGCGATCGAGGCGATAGCTGAACTCGAGGCTGAGCCCCGTGAGGTCTACTGTGGAGCGGTGGGGATCGTCCTACCCGGTGGGGACGCGGTCTTCAATGTCCCGATCAGGACCCTCTGGCTCGATACCGTCGAGGGGAGAGGCGAGTATGGCGTTGGGGGCGGGATCACCTCTGGCTCGACCCCAGGGGCCGAGTACGACGAGGTGATAGCCAAGACCGCGGTCCTCGCCCGCGAGGTCCCCGCATTCGAACTCCTCGAAACCCTGCGCCTCGAAGGGGGGGAGTACCCAAGGGTAGAGCGGCACCTCACCAGGTTATCCGAGTCGGCCCATTACTTCGGGTGGTCCGATCCATGGAAAGTGGCCGAGATGGCTCTCCTCGATTTCGCTCAGCAGCACCCCGTCGGTCTCTGGCGAGTCCGTCTCACCCTCAACGATAGGGGAGAGGTAGGGGTCGAGGGTAGACCCTTCGAGTTAGAAGAGTATAGTGGACCACTCCCCGTCGTACTCGCCTCGGACTCGGTCGACCGAAGCGATATCTTCCTCTATCACAAGACGACGCATCGTCTCCTCTACGAGCGATATCTGGCCCAGGCACCCGACGCCTTCGACGTCCTTCTCTGGAACGAAGAGGGTGCGCTCACCGAGTTCACGAGGGGCAACCTCGTCGTAGAGCTCGAGGGCCAGCTCCTGACCCCACCCCAGGACGCGGGCCTGCTCGGTGGCACCTTCCGCGCCGAATTACTAGCAGCTGGCAAGATAGAGGAGGCCCATCTCTACCCCTCCGATCTCGGGGAGGCTGACTCGATCTGGTTCATCAATAGCCTCCGGGAGTGGGTCCCGGTCAGGGTGTCTTCATGATCGACGTCGAGGGGCCTCTCTGCATCGATCGTGACCTCGGCCGCTTGCGCCTTGCTCGGCTCTGTGCCCTCCTCGGCCGCACCGGCTAGGCGGATCATCGCACGGCAGATATGGTAGACGATCCGATCGATCCATCTGATTGCATCCATCTGGTCGAGGGCATCGTCTGGACTGACCGCACCCGTCGCTGTCCCATCGATCAGAACGAGCCGGATACTCTTACGGGCCTCAGCTACATCGGCCGTCAGCCGCGCCGCTAGCTCGACCGGTGCCTCACCCTCCCCCGATCTGAGCCACCCCTCGATCGGCTCGAGGCGGTCGACAATCTGATGCGCGAGCTGACCAGGTGGCCCGGGCCGGTAGATCAGCCTCAGGTACTCGGTCTTCCCTAGCGCATCGCTCAAGCTCTCGAGGTGGTCGACGGTGTGTAAGACATCGAGGTGCCGCGCATGCTCCCGTGGTGTCTCCGGCGTCGATCTGATATCGGAGAGGAAGCTCCGTACCGCTATCAATGCTGCCTCTGCGCTCTGGACGGTCTGTCCGATCGTCCGGTCACGATTCGGTCCCTGGAGGGTCAGTTCAGCAGCCTCTGTCAGGGTCGCAGCTGTCTCCATCACCGTCCTCCGCGCCGCGTCGACCGCCAGCGATGGGACCGATGCAACTGATGAGTCGAGGTATCGGGTGAGCTCAGGACCACGATCGGGGACGAGGTATTCGATCAACCGGGCGAAGGGGCCTAGGATAGGGAGGAGGATGAGGACACCCAGTACATTCGTCCCAGTATCGAAGATCGCGATCGCGACCGAGTTGGTATCGGGGAAGAGCAGCTCGGCCAGTGATGCCGAGGTGCTGACCGCTAGGGGGAAGATCAGGAGTGCGACCGCTGCGGTCGTTGCATTGAAGAGGATATGTGAGAGGGCTGTGCGCCGTGCGGCGGTCGAGGCTCCGATCGAAGCGATGATCGGCGCCACGATCGTCCCGATATTCTGGCCGATCACGAGCGATGCAGCCTGATCGAGATCGATCGTGCCGGCGGCGTAGGCGGTGATCGAGGTCGCGATCGCTGCTGCCGAAGACTGCATCACGACCGTCATCACTATCCCGACCCCGATCAGGACGACTCTCCCGACCCCATAACCCGCCGGCAGGGTCGTAGGGTCGATCCTCTCAGCGAGTCCTACCATACCCTCCTGCAGAGTGTCGATCCCGACGAAGATCAGGCCGAGCCCGGCGAGTGCGAGCCCGAGTGCTGCTACACGACCCTTGCCCAACAATCGGAGTAGGGCACCGATACCAACGAAGAGGAGGGCGAGTGTGCCTAGCCCGAGTTTTAGCCCGAGGAGAGAGACGAGCCACCCAGTACTCGTCGTCCCGATACGTGAGCCAAAGACGATCCCGGTCGCCTGGACGAAGGGTAGTAGACCCGCACTGACGAAGCCGAGGGTCATCACCGTCGTCGCAGTCGATGATTGCACGAGGGCGGCTGCAGTCGCTCCTGAGACTACAGCCGAGACCCTGCCCCCGGTGAAACGGCTCATGACCCGGCGCAGGGCATCGCCGGCCGCGGACTTCAGCCCCTCGGTCAGGAGGACCATCCCGAGGAGGAAGATCCCGATCCCACCAAAGATAGTGATCAGCATCCAGTTCTATGATATGAAGAGATCTGATTTCCGAAATCGGTTCGTCCGACCCAGGGGGAGCGGACCCCAGAATATCTGGATACCCCGTAGCTATTGGCAAGTACCAGGCTTGTAGGGTAAACCCCCTCAGCCGATCGAGGCCTTTCCCCGGTGGTCAGGAACCGCGCCGAGGGATACCTTGAATATCATGACGACTAGTGGCGCAGGTGCCCCCGTCCTAGTCCCGCACCGCGCCCTATGACAACAATCGGGTACGTAGGAGGGTGATCATATGGATAGGCACCAGATACTCCAACTCATGCAGGTCAGAGACTATCCCGCGGTCTCGATCCTTTGCCCCACGCACCGAACCTCACCTGACAACCGTCGTGACCCGATCCTCCTCAAAGCCCTGATCCGCGAGGCGAGGAACCGCCTCGTCGCTGAGTTTGGAAAACGAGAGGCCGAACCGATCATCGCCCGCGTCGAGGCCCTCGCCGATGAGGTCGACCACACCTATAACCTCGATGGACTCGCGATCTTCGTCAGCAGAGATGTCGGTGAGCTGCACCGGCTCTCCTATACTGTCGATCCGAGGGTCGTCATCGACGAGACCTTCGCCACGAGGGATCTGATCTATGCCCTGAACCGGAGCCAGAGGTATCGGGCTCTCCTCCTGGACCCGAGTCGGACTCGTCTCTTCGAAGGCAGTGGGAGCCGGATCGTAGAGGTAGAGGACGACGATCTCTTCCCTATAGAGCCCGATGACCAGCCGACCAGGAGCGCCGACGCCTGGTGGGGGATCAACCCCGACTCGGTCCATGATGCACGCCGCCGCCGTTTCGCCAGAGAGGTCGCTGATGCACTCCACCAGATCCATGAGCGCGATCCACTCCCGATCGTCCTGATCGGCTCCGATATGTGGATCCCGATCTTCAAGTCAGCGACGAGGCATAGGAGCGCGATCATCGGGACGGTCAGCGGACAATTCCCCAATATCTCGAGGTCAGAACTAGCCGGGAAGGTAGGACCTATCGTCGCAGAGTGGCGTGCCCGCGAGCGAGAGAAGCTACTCGCCGATCTAGACGACGCCGTTAGCGCGAACCGCCATGCCTCGGGCGTCGATCAGGTCTGGCGCCAGGTCCAGCGCGGGATGGGAACCGCGCTCCTCGTCGAAGAGGGCTATCGCCAGCCCGCACGGATCCAAGGCGAGGGCCTGATCCTGGAGTGGGCTGAAGATATCGAGGCACCAGATGTAGTCGATGATATCGTCGATGAGATCGTGGAGGGTGTCATCGAGAGGGGCGGCCGTGTACTCTTCTACCCCGATGGAAGCCTAGAAGAACATCAGAGGATCGCACTGATCACCCGCCACCGCGGAGGCGAGCCACCTCGTTAGTCGTCACACCCCCGACACCGAGCTCGGCTAGCTGCACGGCGTCCTCTGGCCGGTCGACGGTATAGACGGCGAGTTCGATCCCGAGTTCATGGGCGCGCGCTGCCTTTGTCGGGTCATCCAGTAGGATCGAGTAGTTGCAATCGACGAGTGCGCGCCCAGCCTCCGTAGCACGAAGGAGTGCGCCGTAGAACTCGGCCGGGGTATCTACGAGGAATCCGATCCTCTGGTCCGGCGCTATCTTACGGACCAGGTGGAGGGCCCACCAATCGAATGAGATCAGTGTGCTCTGATCGGCAAGTCCCGATCCATTGACGAGGCGGAGGGTCTCTCTCACCGCCCTTCTGCTGAGCCCCGCCTTCACTTCGATATATAAGGTCCGGTCCCCGATCCTCGATCGAAGATGGTCTAGCGCCTCCTCCAGGGTCGGGACCCTCGTACCACTGAAGGCCGGAGCGAACCATGAACCTGCATCGAGTACTTCGAGCGCGGCTAGGGTCGTCTCCCCGATCCAGCCCCTCCCATCGGTCGTCCTCTCGAGGTCATAATCATGGAAGACGACGGGGATCCCCTCGACCGTCTCCTGGAGATCGAACTCGAGGGCGTCGGCCCCCGCCTCGATGGCTGCATCGAAGGCGGGGAGGGTATTCTCAGGTGCAATGGCACTATACCCCCGATGCGCAATGAGTATAGGGCGTATCCCCTCACCATGGTCCATGGCCCCTCCTACCCCCCTCTCTTTGGATTGCTTTCGGCTCTCTAGTGTCCTATAATGGCACCACAGCAATCGATAAGACAAACTGGAGGATCCTCATGGTGAGTCATCTGCTAACGAGGGCGGGTCACCGCCTCGCCCTGGTAGCTACCCTCACGACGTTGGTGAGCGCGCCCGCGCTCGCGCAGGAGGTGAGTGCAATCGAGGAGGAGGCTTATCTAGAGCCCGCTCCTGAGATCGCACGTATCATCACGGCGCCGAGACATGAGAATGTCTCCCTGACCAATCTCAGCCCTGATCAGCGCTATTTCCTGCACAATCTGAGTAGTGGCCTGCCCACACTCGCTGACTATGCCAAGCCACACTACCTCCTCGGTGGTCTCTTCATAGACTCGCGCGCGAACCGGATGCGCAACTTCACGACGGGGACGGGGACTGGCTTCGAGGTCATCTCCGCAACCGATGGGAAGAAGGTCACGATCTCAGCCCCCTCCGGTGCTAAGGTCAGCACCCCGAAGTGGTCGCCTGATGGTAAGAGTCTCGCTTATTTCGCGCACTTCGATGATGCGACCTATATCTATCTCGCGAATGTCGAGGATGGCAGGTCGAAGCGACTCACCAACAAGCCAGTCCTCGCGACTCTCGTCAGATCTTTCGAGTGGACCGATGATGGTCGGTCGATCGCTGCGGTACTCGTCCCCGACAAGCGGGGTCGGGAGCCAGTTCGTCCAGAGGTCCCACAGGAGCCTCAGATCCGGCTGACCAGTGATGGTGAGAACCGTCTACGGACCTATGCGAGCCTCCTCGCCGACCCCTATGAGCAGGAACTCGTCGAGTACTATATCACCGGCCAGCTCGCTATCATCGACGCGAGCCGAGGACGGGTTCGTAAGGTCGGGGACCCAGCGATGATCAAGGAGATCGATCCTGCACCGAAGGGCGGGTATATCCGTGTCACCACGATCACCAAGCCCTTCTCCTATGTAGTCCCGGTCAACAACTTCGGTACGGTAGAGGAGATCTGGGACCTCGATGGCAAGGTGCTCGCGGTCATCGAGGAGAAGCCGGCCAATGAGGGGATCAGGCAGGAGTCCGATCCAGATGCGCCCCCAGCCCGACGGAACCTCTCCTGGCGCCCCGATGGTGAGGGGCTCTCCTTCCTCCAGCTAGAATCCAAGAGCGATGAGGAGGGCGGGGACTCGAATTCGAGCCGAAAGGATAGGTTGATCCAGTGGCTCCCACCCTTCGATAGTACGAGTGAGCGGGTCGTCTACACTAGTGATCGGAGGATCGGGAGTGTCCAGTACTCAGAGGATCAGAACCTGATCTTCCTCACTGAGACAGCGCGCGGCACTAGACATGTCTATGCTGTCGACCTGAACGAGCCCTCTCAGAAGTACACGATCTACCGACACGAGACGGAGGACTTCTACGAGAACCCTGGTAGCCTCGTCACCACCGGCGCGATAGGCTCGCCGAGGGTGAACCCGCGCGATCTCGTCCAACTCTCGAGTGATGGTAACTACGTCTACCTTGCCGGCACACACTACTCCGAGGACCCCTTCGAGGAGGCGCCACGGCCCTTCATCGATCGGGTCGAGATCAGGACCGGTGAGAAGGAGCGCCTCTTCGAGAGCTCGAGTGAACTGTACGAGCAGGTGACCGCCCTCCTCGACCCTGACTTCGAGGAGTTCGTCATCTCACGTGAGTCGGCCACCACCGTCCCCGACTTCTATCGCATCGATAGGAAGAGTGGTCAGGAGAGGAAACTGACAGCGAATGTCGACCACTCGCCTGAGTTGACACATGCTGAGCGGAAGTGGATCAAGGTCACCCGTGCCGATGGCCTCGAGTTCTGGACTCGAGTGATCTTCCCGCCGAACTATAGCCCAGGTGAGCGGCTGCCCGCTCTGATCTGGTTCTATCCACGGGAGTATACGAGCCAGGAAGACTACGACAAGAGTCGTCGGACCTTCAACAAGAACCAGTTCCCACGGATCGGACCGCGCACGATCGATATCATGACCCAGGCGGGTTATGTGGTGGTCGAGCCCGATGCGCCGATCGTCGGCCCGAGTGGGAGGATGAATGACTTCTATATCCATGATCTGCGGAACAACCTCTCCGCAGTCATCGATGAACTCGATGGGCGCGGGCTGATCGACCGTAGCCGGCTCGGACTCGGTGGCCATAGCTATGGTGCCTTCAGCACCGTCAATGCGATGGTCCATACCCCCTTCTTCAAGGCGGGTATCGCGGGGGATGGCAACTCGAACCGGACCCTCACACCAAATGGGTTCCAGCGCGAGAGACGGCTACTATGGGAGGCGCGGGAGACCTACCTCGAGATGTCGCCCTTCCTCTACGCTGAGAGGATGACCGGCGCACTCCTGCTCTACCATGGCGCCGACGATCAGAATGTCGGAACGCACCTGATCCACTCAGAGCGCCTCTTCCATGGCCTCAATGGGCTCGGTAAGACTGCGGCCCTCTATATATATCCCTATGAGGACCATGGCCCAGCGACGAGGGAGACGCTCCTCGACCTCTGGACTAGGTGGGTCGCATGGCTGGACAAGTATCTGAAGGAGGCCGATGAGGTGACCGCCAGGGTCGCCTCCTAGCCGCCTAAAAGGTGATTGCTGCCCCGGGCAGCCCCTCCCCCGCTCGGAGGGGGCCCGGGGTAGATCCTTTGACCTATCTGTGGGTATGATACCCACATGGAATCAACGATTGGTAGAGGACCGAAAGATCGGATCCTCGTCCGCAATGCGCGGCAGCACAATCTCAAGGGGATCGACCTCGAACTACCACGCAGGAGACTCGTCGTGATGACGGGCCCGAGTGGGTCGGGGAAGTCGTCCCTAGCCTTCGACACGATCTACGCCGAGGGGCAGCGACGCTATGTCGAGTCGCTCTCGACCTATGCGAAGCAGTTCCTCGAGAGGATGGAGAAGCCCGCAGTCGATGCCGTCGAGGGGATCAGCCCCGCGGTCGCGATCGAGCAGAAGAACCCGACCCGGACGACCCGTTCGACCGTCGGCACCGCGACCGAGGTCTACGACTACCTCCGCCTCCTCTGGGCACGGGTCGGTAGGACCCACTGCCCCGAGTGCGACCGGGAGGTCAGGCCAGATACCGTCCAATCGGCGACCGACCGGGTCCTCGCGCTCCCTGATGGGAGTCGTTTCATGGTCGCCTTCCCCCTGCCCCAGAGCTCGAGCGCCACACACCAGGCCCTGGTCGAAAACCTCAGGGCGCTAGGCTTCCACCGACTCCTCATCGATCAGTCGGTGGTCTCACTCGACGATCCGGGCGCCGAAGATCCCAACAAACTCGGCCACGACCTCAGCGAGGCCAACGAACTCCTCGTCATCGTCGACCGACTCATCGTCAGGGATGGCATAGCCGAGCGCCTCGCCGACTCCCTCGGCACCGCATTCCATCATGGTGAGGGCGAGGCTCTCGTCATCGTCGTGGGAAGGGGGGAGGGGGGCGAGGACCTCAGACTCAACTTCACCGAGAGGTTCCGCTGCCCCGATCACCCTGAAGTCACCTTCTTCGACCCGACACCAAGGCTCTTCTCCTTCAACAACCCCTACGGTTCCTGTCCGACCTGTACCGGTTTTGGTGCGGTCCTGGAGTATGATCCGGAGTTGATCGTTCCCAACCCCACCCGCACCCTAGAGGAGGGTGCCCTCGACATCTGGGAGAAGCCACGCTATGGCCGTGAGCGATCACGCCTCCTCGCCTTTGCTAGGGAGCGCGGGATCCCGACCGATCTGCCATGGGAGGAGCTGCCTGAGGAGACGAGGACGATCCTCCTCGAGGGGACGAAGGGGTTCCGGGGTGCGATCCCATTTCTCAGGTCGAGGGAGCGGAGGAGGTACCGGCAGTATATCCGAGTCTATCTCCGCCAGTACCAGAGTGCGCGGCGTTGCCCAGATTGTAATGGAAGTAAGCTCCGACCCGAGGCGCTCAGGATCCGGATCGGCGGCCTCGATATCGCCGAGGCATCCGAGCTCCCGATCAATGAGCTCCGGGAGTGGTTCGATGATCTAGTCAGGAGAGGGTTGACCGACCAGGAGCGGGCGATCGCCGATTCGATCCTCCGTGAACTCGAGGCGCGGCTCCGCTTTCTCGACGAGGTCGGCCTCGGCTACCTCTCCCTCCATCGTCAGACACGGACCCTATCCGGCGGCGAGGCACAGAGGATCGCACTCGCGAACTCGCTCGGTTCGAGCCTCGTCGATACCCTCTACGTCCTCGATGAGCCGACCGTGGGGCTACACCCGCGCGATACCGACAGGCTCCTCGACCTCCTCCGCCAACTCCGCGATGCGGGGAACACCGTCCTCGTCGTCGAACACGATGAGGCCGCGATCCTCGCCGCTGACTACCTCGTCGAACTCGGGCCAGGGAGTGGTGAGCGCGGTGGTGAGGTGGTCTTCGAGGGCACACCGGCAGAACTCATCGCCTCGGACACTGCAACCGGCCAATACCTCACCCGTGTCAGTGAGAATGGGAATAGACCGGTAACCCCGGGGAGGGGGGATAGACGACGTCGTCCCGTCGATCGACACCGGCTCCGACTCGAGGGCGCGCGGCTACACAACCTGAAGGACGTCGATGTCGAGGTGCCCCTCGGTGCCCTCACCGTAGTGACTGGAGTCAGTGGGTCGGGGAAGAGTACTCTAGTCCATGATATCCTCTACCGTGCCCTCGAGTACGAACTCGAAGGTGGTGAGACGAGTGCGAAGCAGCACCTCGGTGAGGTCATCGGTGAGTATACCTCCCTCGATGGGGCAGAACACCTCGACGCGGTCGTCCTCGTCGACCAGTCCCCGATCGGTCGGACACCGCGCTCGAATCCGGTCACCTATATCAAGGCCTTCGACGAGATTCGCGCGCTCTTTGCGCGCCAGCCCCTCGCCAAGAAGAGGGGCTACAAACCCGGCCACTTCTCCTTCAATGTGAAAGGTGGCCGCTGCGAGGAGTGCAAGGGGGATGGCGTCGTCGAGGTCGAGATGATCTTCATGGCCGATGTCTATGTGCCCTGCGAGGTCTGTCGGGGGAAGAGGTACAAGCCCGAGACCCTCGAGGTGAAGGTCAATGGTCTCGATATCAGTGAGGTCCTCGACCTGACCATCGACGAGGCGATCAGGTTCTTCCTCGAGGAGGACCGACTCGGCCAGGCCCTCTGGCAACTCCAGCAGGTCGGGCTCGGGTATCTCCGGCTCGGCCAGCCAGCGAACACCCTCTCCGGTGGTGAGGCACAGCGCCTCAAGATCGCCCGCGAGTTGATTACTGCGGGGAGGGGGAGGGGCAGGAGTGGCCGTCGGATCTATATCCTCGACGAGCCGACTACGGGGCTCTCTGGCGCAGAGGTCGAGCAGCTCATCGGGGTCCTCGAGCGCCTGATCGGTGCAGGGCACACCGTCGTCGTGATCGAACACAACCTCGAGGTGATCAAGGCTGCCGACTGGATCATCGACCTCGGGCCCGAGGCGGGCGCAGGTGGTGGCCAGGTGGTCGCGATGGGTCGGCCTGAGGAGGTCGCACTCATCGAGGGTAGTCATACGGGACGGTACCTCCGCGCCGACCTGGGAGTATAATGGTGCGGCCCGATCTCGGGCCGACAATAGCCGCGGCCCCCGATATTGAAACCGCACAGTACCTTACGCCGTACTGTCCTACGGTCGCGGTTGACCTTGTATAGAGTTGTCATATATCTTTCGTAGTCTGTCAGGTATCTCTAGCCTGGAGCGATCTATGTTCAAGAGAACCCTGGGCGCGGCCGCCCTGGCCGTACTGGCCACTGCCAGTAGCTCAGTTGCCCAGCAGGCCGTGCCTCATCTGGAGTATGAGACCTTCACCCTCCCGAATGGTCTGACCTTCATCGTCCATGAAGACCATTCGACACCCCTCGTCGCTGTCAATGTCTGGTACGATGTGGGTAGTGCCAATGAACCGGAGGGGCGTTCAGGCTTCGCGCACCTTTTCGAGCACATGCTCTTCCAGGAGACGGAGAACCTGGAGAAGGGCGCGATCATGGAACTGATCCCCGCTGCAGGTGGCGAGTTCAATGGTACCACGAATACCGACCGGACCAACTACTTCGAGGTTCTCCCCTCGAACCGTCTGAACCTCGCCTTCTTCATCCACGCCGAGCAGATGGCCCGGTTGAGGGTGACCGATGAGAACTTCGATCGGGAGCGCGAGGTCGTGAAGGAGGAGCGCCGGATGCGGATCGAGAACCAGCCCTATGGGATGGCACTCGGCGAGACCCTCGATACACTGATGCAGGATTGGAAGCCGTACAAGCACTCGGTGATCGGTAGTATGGCCGACCTCGATGCGGCGACGACCGATGATGTCCGTGCCTTCTACCGGGACTACTATGTCCCGAACAATGCGACGATCGCGGTCGCAGGTGATGTGACTGTTGCAGAGGTCAGAGAACTTGCCGAGGAGTACTTCGGCGATATCCCGCGCGGTCCCGAGATCGCGTCTCTACCACCCCTGCCCCCGACACCGAGGACCGATGGCGAGCGCCGCGTCACGATGGAGGATCGGCTCGCGACCCTCCCTCTGATCGCGATGGGTTTCAATATCCCGGAGCACGATCACGCGGATACCTACCCCCTCCAGCTCTTGGCGAGTATCTTTGCGACCGGGGAGTCGAGCCGTCTCAACCAGAGGCTCGTCAAGGACGAGAAGGTCGCCCTCACCGTCCAGTCGGGGCTCAATAGTAGGATGGGGCCTGGTGCCTTCCTCTTCTTCTCCCTCCCGAACCAGGGTGTGGGTCTCGACCGGATCGAGGCCCTCATCGATGAGGAGATCGAGAAGCTCAAGGCCGAGGGCGTGACTGAGCGAGAGCTCGAGAAGGCGAAGAACCAGCTCCGGATGGGTGAGATCAGGATGCGCCAGACAGCCTACGGGATCTCGGAGTCACTCCAGCACTACCGTCGTTATCATGGTGATCCTGGCGCGATCAATACCGATCTCGACAACTATATGGCAGTCACCGCAGAGGATATCCGTGCTGTCGCAAATAAGTACCTCGTCCCTGCGAACCGGACGGTGATCCATGTCGTTCCACCCTCCCAGGTCTCCGATGCCGAGGAGGCGCGCGCAGGCTCAGGGTCCTCGACGAGTGCTCAGGATTGAGGAGGAATAGGAGATGAAACCGATGATTCGTGTTCTCAGCTTGGCAGCACTGCCCCTCCTCGTCCTCGGTATCACCCGGCCGGTCGAGGCACAGGTGACCGATCGTGAGGAGGCACGGGTAGAACCGCCACCCCCACTCCCGCCCCGGCCCGTCTCCTTCCCACCCTTCGTAGAACGTCGACTCTCGAATGGGGCCGAGGTCATCATCGTCGAAGACCACAAGGCGCCAGTAGTCAATATCAGCCTAAGGGTCAGGAGTGGCTCGACCTCTGATCCCGCCGGCAAGACCGGTGTCGCCGACTTCACCGCCGCCCTATTGGACAAGGGCACGACGACGCGATCAGCGGTCGAGATCGCAGAGGCGATAGACTTCGTCGGCGGCTCCCTCGGCGCGAGTGCGAGTAGTGACTGGACGACGGTCAGCGCGACCGTCCTCACCGAGTTCGTAGATACCGCACTCGATCTCCTAGCCGATATCGTCCTGAACCCGACCTTCCCCGAGTCGGAGCTCGAGTTGCACCGTCAGCAGATGCTATCGGCACTCCAGGCAGAACTCGGCCAGCCCGCCGCGATCGCATCGCGGGTCTTCATGAAGGAGATCTATGGGGAGCACCCCTATGGCGCATCGCAGACACCAGAATCGGTCCAAGCTATCTCGAGGGAGGATATCGTCGCGTTCCACGAGGCGCACTTTAGGCCCGGCAATACACTGGTAGTCATCGCCGGTGATGTCGACGCCGACCAGATCATCGCCCACTTCGAGAGGGCTTTCAGTGGCTGGGAGGGTGGACCAGCGCCTCGGTCACGGGCGAGTACGCCACCAGAGCGGAGCGCACGTGAGATCACCTTCGTCCACAAGCCCGGCTCGGTACAGGCGGTGATCCGGATAGGGCATCTCCTGCCCGATGCCTCCCATGGTGACTGGATCACCCTCGATGTCGCGAACCAGGTGCTCGGTGGCGGGACGACAGGCTGGCTCTTCCGCATCCTGCGGAGTGAGAAGGGTTACACCTATGGGGCATATGCTCAGTCAGCCCAGAGGACGGGGCCCGGCTACTTCCTCGCGACCGCCGAGGTCAGGAACGAAGTCGCCGATAGTGCGATGAGTGAGTTCTTCCGTCTCATCGACCAGCTCCGTGACCAGCCGGTCCCCGCAGGGGATCTGCAGATGGCGCGCGATTATATGGTCGGCTCCTTCCCCCTGACGATCGAGACACCACAACAGATCGCGAGCCAGGTCGCGCGCGTCAAACTCCTGGACCTGCCCGCTGATTATCTCTCTGAGTATAGGGACCGGGTCGCAGAGGTCGATGCTACGATCCTACAGAGGGTCGCGCAGGAGTTGATCAGACCCGATCGGGCAGCGGTCGTAGTCGTGGGTGATGCGAATGCGATCCTCGACAAGATCGAGCCCTTCGGTCCGGTCAGGCTAGTCGATGTCGATGGTGAACCGATCGACCCCGCCTCCCTAGAGGTCGGTGCGGCAGATCTCGCCCTCGATGCGACGATCATCCAGCCGACGAGGCTCTCCTACCAGATGAGCGCGCAGGGCAACCAGATCGCCACCACGGTAACTGAGGTGACGAGGGAGGGCCAGGCGGGTGGGGAAGTCGTGCGCGTGACCTCGAAGACGACGGGGATGATGAACAGTGAATCAGAGCTCATCTTCGATGGGACCGACTTCACACCTCGATCTAGTAAGGTGAGCCAACAGATCGGCCCACAATCGATCGCGGTCGAGACGAGGTTGGAGGATGGCTTCGTCCGGGGCACACTGAGTACACCCGACGGCCAAGAGATGCCGATCGAGATCGAGGCGATCGAGGGCACCCTCCTCCCCGAGATGGATCAATTCGCGCTCTGGGGTATCGACCTCGAAGCGAATGAGGAGTTCCACTTCCCAGTCGTCGACTTCCAGAGTGGTAGTATCCAGTCGGCGAACTATAAAGTCGTCGGCCAGACGACAGTCACCGTGCCCGCCGGGGAGTTCGAGGTATACGAGGTAGAGGCGAGTGCCGGCCCGATGCAGTTCAGACTATACCTCCAGAAGGCTGCACCCCATATCGTCGTCAAGACAGAGTTCATCGGCCAGCCGATCGAACTCGAGTTGACGGAGATCGGATGAGTACGATCCGACGACTAGAAATACCCCAGTTCTGACTCGGATCCATGCGCCCCGGACCACCCCTGGTACCGGGGCGCAATCCCTTCTCTGGGGTACTATCTGGACCCAACCCTACGGGGCCCTATAAATGGCACAGAGACACCTGTCTGGTGTACTAGATATAGACCCTCCTCAAGGGGTGTTTCGTCATTTTTGATCCCTCGATCCAGTAACGATGTAGATGGCCACTACCGAACAGCGAGAAGACCGGATTCTGCCCCGTCTCATCGAAGATGAGATGAAGGATTCCTTCATCAACTATTCGATGAGTGTGATCGTCCAGCGTGCACTCCCCGATGTCAGGGATGGGCTCAAGCCTGTGCACCGGAGGATCCTCTACGCGATGCATGAGGGCGGACTCGCACCGAACCGTCCATACAAGAAGAGCGCGACTGTCGTCGGTGATGTGCTCGGTAAGTACCACCCACATGGTGATACCGCCGTCTACGACTCGATGGTCCGGATGGTACAGGACTTCTCGCTCCGCTACCCCCTCGTCGATGGACAGGGTAACTACGGCTCGATCGATGGCGATAGTGCGGCCGCCTACCGGTACACCGAGGCGCGCCTCGCCAGGATCGCGACCGAGATGCTCGCCGATATCGACAAGGAGACCGTCGACTACGCGCCGAACTTCGATGATCGGCTCAGGGAGCCGACCGTGCTCCCCTCGAAGTTGCCGAACCTCCTCGTCAATGGGAGCTCAGGGATCGCGGTCGGGATGGCGACGAATATCCCACCGCACAACCTGCATGAGGTAGTCGAGGCCTGTGTCCACCTGATCGACAACCCTGATGCGTCGATCGAGGAGCTGATGCGCCATATCAGGGGCCCAGACTTCCCGACCGGCGCCTATATCTATGGGACCGACGGGATCCGGGACGCCTACACCACAGGCCGTGGCCGGGTCATCATGCGCGCTCGGACTGAGATCGAGACCCTCGAGAGTGGGAGGGAGCAGATCGTCATCACCGAGATCCCCTTCATGGTCAACAAGGCTCGGTTGATAGAACAGATCGCCGATCTCGTCAGGGAGAAGAGGGTCACCGAGATCAGCGCACTCCGCGATGAGTCTGATCGGGACGGGATCCGGGTAGTCATCGAGTTGAAGAGGGATTCGATCCCCGAGATCGTCCTCAACCAGCTCTTCAAGCACACGCAGATGCAGTCGACCTTCGGGGTCATAATGCTCGCCCTCGTCGGTGGTGTGCCTCGTGTCCTCAACCTCAAGGAGATGCTCGGCTACTTCATCGAGCATCGGAATGATGTGGTTGTCAGGAGGACCGAGTACGATCTCGCACAGGCCCTAGAGAGGGAGCATATCCTCGAGGGACTCAAGATCGCGGTCGACAATATCGATGAGGTCATCGAACTGATCAGGAACTCACCTGATACCGCGACGGCGAATACACGACTCCGCGAGGCCTTCGATCTCTCGGAGAGGCAGGCGAAGGCGATCCTCGATATGAGGCTCGCCCGGCTCACCGGCCTCGAGACCGAGAAGCTCGACGAGGAACTCGCCGAGGTCCGTGCGACGATCGCCGAGCTACGCGCGATCCTCGGGAGTGTCGAGAGACGACATGAGCTGATCAAGGAGGAGCTCCGTGAGGTCGCCGAGAGGTATGGCGACCCCCGTCGGACCGAGATCGTGCCCGGCTCTGGTGACCTCTCGATCGAGGATCTCCTGGCCGATGAGGAGATGGTCATCACCGTCTCGCATGGGGGCTATATCAAGAGGATCCCACTCGACACCTACCGTCTCCAGAGGCGCGGTGGACGCGGTCTGATAGGGATGGAGACGAAGGACGAGGATTGGGTCGAGCACCTCTTCGTAGCTCGAACCCATGACTATCTCACCTTCTTCACTCGGGGCGGACACTGTTACTGGTTGAAAGTCCATGAGATCCCGCAGGCGGGTAGGAATGCTCGCGGTCGGCCGATCGTGAACCTCCTCTCCCTCCGACCCGATGAACAGATCGCGGCGACTGTACCGGTCCGCGAGTTCAGGGAGGATCAGTACCTGATCTTCGCGACCCGCAAGGGGATCGTGAAGAAGACGGCGCTCAGTGCCTATGGAAATGTCAGGGTAGTCGGGGTCAATGCAATCAATATCGAACCCGATGATGAGCTGATCGATGTCCAGATCACCGGTGGTGATGACGAGGTCATCCTCGCCACGCACAATGGGATGGCGATCAGGTTCCACGAGAGTGATGTCCGCGTCATGGGCCGTGCCACGACTGGGGTCCGCGGGATCTCCCTCAGCGAGGGTGATCATGTCGTCGGGATGGTCGTCGTCAGGAAGGATACTGCCGATGAGGCGACACTCCTCGTCGTGACCGAGCTCGGTAGTGGGAAGAGGAGCAGGATCGATGATTACCGCCTCCAGCGCAGGGGTGGTAAGGGTGTGATCAATATCCGGATCAGTGAGAGGATCGGCCGGGTGATCGCGGTCAAGGAGGTCCTCCCAGAGGACGAACTCGTCCTCGTGACTCGTAATGGTGTGGTCAACCGCCAGCGCGTCGGCGAGATCCGGGTAATAGGACGTGCGACACAGGGTGTCCGACTCCTCGCCCTCGATGAGAACGATCTAGTAGTCGATGTCGCCCGACTCATCGCCTCGGAGACAGAGGATGAGGAGGGTACCGATGGTGAGGGCGCAACCCCTATCGAGGGGGCAGGTGACCTCGATGACCAACTCGCGCCCGCCGGTGGCGCCCCCTCCTTCGAGGAGGAGATCGGCGCGGGCGACTGATTAGCTGATAATGGGGCCGCATCGATTATTCGGTGCGGCCTATCCTCTGCCAGCCCGTCGATCCAGATGGCTCGGGCTGGAGGGGTATCGAAGGGGTGGCCATCACCGCCCCTCTCTCTACAATACGGAAGGACTCAGATGAGTATAACCCTGGTTGGACCCGGCAAGATCGATGATGCCGCTCGACGTCTGGCCGGTATCGCGATCCGGACGCCACTCCTCCCGGCTCCCTGGATCCATGAGCTGATGAATGGCTCGAGTGATAATGATGAAGAGGGGGAGAATGGGCCTCTGATCCAGAGTGAGATCAGGCTCAAGTGTGAGAATCTACAGCATGGTGGCTCCTTCAAGATCAGGGGCGCCTATGCGATGATTGCAGGGCTGACCGAGAGTGCCCGGCGGAGGGGTGTGATCACCTACTCATCGGGTAACCATGGCCAGGCGGTCGCTCTTGCCGCGCGCGCCTATGGTGTGCCCGCGACGGTCGTAATGCCCAAGGGCGCGCCGAAGATCAAGGTCGAGGCTACAGAACGTCTCGGTGCCGAGATCATCTTCGAAGGCACCACCTCTCTGCAGAGGAAGGAGCGTGCTGAAGAGATCGCCTCCGAGAGGAGAGCCACGATCATCCCTCCCTTCGACAACCTCGAGGTGATCGCCGGTCAGGGGACTGTTGGGAAGGAGATCATCGAAGAGTGGTCTGAGGTCGATGCCGTCCTCGTCCCGATCGGTGGGGGTGGTCTGATCTCTGGTGTCGCTGCATGGATCAAGAGGGTCAAGCCCGATTGTCAGGTGATCGGCGTCGAGCCAGCCAATACCCCTTCGATGAAGAGATCGCTCGAGGAGGGGGAGCCGACGACGATCAGACGCCGGAAGACCGTCGCCGATGGGCTCGCTGTGATCAGGCCAGGTGACCTGACCTTCCAACATGTCAGAGAACTCGTCGACGAGATCGTCACGGTCGATGATGCCGCGATCGAGGAGGCGGCCGAGGCCTACCTCGACCGGGCACGATTGGTGGTCGAGCATTCCGGTGCGGCTACCGCCGCTGCGCTCCTCTCTGGGCGCTGGAATCCCGAGGGCCGGCGCACTGTTCTCGTCGTCTCGGGCGGGAACTGGCGAGTAGGTCGCTGACGCTGGCGGTCGGCTCGCGAGCCGTTCCCGTCCGGCTCGTGGGCTCGATCACTCAACCCTCGTTCCACCTCTGGATCTTCGACTCGCAGAGGTCGAGGATCGGGCTCCTATCTCTCGTCCGTGCCTCGTAGTCCATGATTCGCTCGAGGAGGCCACGGTCGGGGTCCTCAGCATAGATCCAGGCGATGATCTCGTCGGTATTCAGCCCATCGTAGCCGAGGAAGGGTTCCGGCGTCCCGGTCGCCAACTCCGTCCGGAGGTCGATATCCTGTGCGGGATCAGGTGGACTCCCCGCAAAACGTCGTGAGGCCGCGGCCTCGCCTCCATCCTCTGCGCCGGCGCCTGCCGGTGAGGGGGGCATATCTGGTGGTGAGACATCGTACTCCTCGACGCCCGGCTCTCTATCCTCAGGTGTGAACCACTCCCTCTCTGGCATCATCCCCTCCAGTATTCCATCTGGTCTCCCCTTTGGGTGCAAGAGTTGCGCCTATACCTACCTAGGAGCCTGGTTAGCTGCGCCAGGCCAGAGACCGGGTTAGGTATGAGGGTAGGAGTATGAGACCCTTGGTCGCGATCACCTCGACGATGTTGGCAGAGGCGGGGCCCTATCGGCGGAATCAGGTCGCACTCTACGCACTCTATGTGGAAGTCCTCGAAAGGCACGGACTAGCCTCAGTCCTCCTGACGCCAGCCCATGATCGAGCATCGATCGAGGCTATACTCGACCGGTGCAATGGCCTCGTCCTCAGTGGAGGTGAGGATATCGAGCCGGAGAGGTATGGTGAGGAGCGGAGGGAGGGGCTCGGGATGACCAATCCCGCCCGTGATGAGATGGAGCTAGAGGCACTAACCCTTGCACTCGAGCGAGAACTGCCTATCCTCGGGATATGTAGAGGGTGTCAGTTGATCAATGTCTATCTCGGAGGGACCCTCTATCAGGATCTGACCCTGGAGAAACCTAGCCCAGTACGCCACCTTCAGGAGGAGCCTTGGGAGGTGCGGACACACCGGGTCAGTGTCGAGCCCGATTCGCGGCTGGCAGAGATAGTGGTGTCCGACAATCTGGTGATAAATTCATTCCACCATCAGGGTGTCAAAGAGTTGGCCACGGGACTCCGGGATGTCGCGCACGCTGCGGATGGTACGATCGAGGCGATAGAGTGGGATGACGACTCGAAGCCTTGGCTCCTCGGCGTCCAGTGGCACCCTGAGCGGCATGAGGCGACAGCGCCGGTCACCGATTCCGACCGTCGTATCTTCGAGGCATTTGGCAGAGAGGTCGAGGCGAGGGCAAGAGATGGGTGAGAGATCGATCACTGATGTCCCAGGTATCAGGGTGGGGCATGCGACCGAGCCTGATGCACGAACCGGGTGCACCGTCATCCTCGGCCCCTTCCGTGCCGCGGCAGAGTTACGGGGGATGGCGCCCGGCTCCAGGGAGCTAGCTACTCTATCGCCCCTCCATGTCACACCACAGAGTGATGCGATCCTCCTGACCGGGGGCTCGGCCTTCGGTCTCGCTGCGGCCCAGGGGGTTGTCGACTGGCTCGAGGAGAGGGGCGCAGGGTATGATACTGGGACCGCGCGGGTCCCGATCGTCCCTGCCGCGGTGATCTACGACCTCGATACCGGCCGGCCCGAGCATAGGCCTGACTCCGCGATGGGTCGAGCTGCCTGTGAGGCGGCGAGTAGGGATCCGGTCCAGGAGGGACGAGTCGGGGCAGGAACGGGGGCCACTGTCGGAAAGCTCAGAGGGACAGAGGGTGCGATGCCAGGTGGGGTCGGGAGCTGGTCGGTCGAGGGGCCAGGATGCACCATCGGCGCACTCGTCGTCGTCAACGCATTGGGCGATGTTCTCGACGGTCAGGGTAGGATCATCGCTGGTAGCCGGGATGAGGAGGGCAACCTGATTGGAACGGCGCGCGCGATACGGGAGGGGCTGATCGAGGGAGGCACTGGTCCTGAGCCCGGGAAGAATACGACCCTCGCCTTAGTCGCGACCGACGCGCCCCTGACGAAGGTAGGGCTCGAGGGTGTCGCAAGGATCGCGATGACCGGGATGGCGCGCCGGATCGACCCGGTCCATACTCCCTTCGATGGAGATATCACCTTCGCCGTCTCGACTGCGTCTGAGCCGCGCGATCTCTCCCCTGACCTGATCCTGAGGCTAGGTGTTCTGGCGGCTCACGCCCTCGAGATCGCGATCGAGAGGGCCGTCACCATAACTTGAACTGATTGTCTGAACGCGATGGAGCGACTCATACTCTTCGATATCGATGGCACTATCCTGAGCACGAATGGGGCTGCAGCGCGCGGTTTCCATCGTGCTCTCCTCGAGGTCTACGGGACGGCGGGCCCGATCGAGACCCACCCTTTCGATGGGAAGACCGACCCACAGATCGCCCGCGAACTCCTGACCCTCGCAGGGCTCAGCTCGGAGGAGATCGAGGCTGGTTTCGATCGCCTCTGGCGCGCCTATCTCAGGGAGATGGCAGTCGAGTTCGCCAAGCCCGGCCACGAGACGACTCTCCTTCCAGGAGTCGACCGGGTCCTCGAGGCCCTTGAACCATACCGCAAGAACTCGGTCATCGGACTGTTGACCGGTAACCTAGAGGAGGGCGCAGAGATGAAGCTCGGCTCCGTTGGGTTGGTCGACCGGTTCGTGATGGGCGCCTATGGTTCAGACGACGAGCGGCGTGACCGCCTACCCTCGATCGCAGTCGAGAGGGCACGGACCCTGACGGGCCGAGAGTTCAAGGGCAAGGAGATCGTGATCATCGGGGACACACCTGCTGATATCACCTGTGGTCAGGCCCTCGGTGTCCGTGCGATCGGTGTCGCGACTGGCAGATACTCGGTAGAGGAGCTCGGCACTGCAGGTGCTGATCTCGTCCTCCCCGATCTCTCTGATACTGAATCGGCACTCGAGGCGCTCCTTGGCAGCTAGCCGACTGGATCATCAGTTCGTCAGGATCTCCACCCCACCGGCCAAGGCATCGATTCTCACGCCACGGACTACGATAGCGCCTGCTGGCACGACTAGACCCGCGGCCCGGAACTCCCGGTCCTGGTCGATCGGAGGGAAGAGGGCGATCGAGCCCCTGATCCTGACCGCCCGGCCAGGGCGCGCATCTCCACTCTCGGCGAGTGCTACATCGGCGACGAAAACGATATTGTCCCGAAGATCCCGGACCCAGAACCCGAGGTCAGAGGGGGCACCGACGATCGTGCCGGCGATCATGACCCCGCGTCCGATCTCACTCGTCGCATCGGGGAGGAGTTGGTGTAGCTCGATAGGTCCGGCAGGTGCATCGAACTGATCGGTGGCCATGGCCCCTGCGCCCCTGCGGCCTAGATCTACCGGGCGGCCCGTACCCGGCCGGACGAACTCGACGACACCCATGACGATGAGGGCTAAGGCTATCAGGCTGATCGACCAGGCCCACCTGGAATCGGGATCGTGCCAGGGCCGCCGACTCAACCCCGCTCCCTATCCTCCACTCGCCCGGTGATAGGGAAGATCGTATAGAGTGCTACCAATTCCTCCTCCCCGAGGGGTAGACCTGGGTAGGAGGGGACCACCGCGATCTCATCGGCTGTGATCCCTTCGACGATGGCCCTCTCAGACTCCGGCTCCAATCGTACCGCGGTGAGCGGTATCAGGATATGTCGACCAGCAGCGGGATGCTCACCGCGGCCAGAGTAGGTGACCTCGATATCGAGGAAGCGAGCCTTGCCCGCAGCGGGCTCGATGATCAGATCGTGGACGACGCCGACCGTCGTACCATCCCGCGTGCGGAGATCCCACCCCCGCGGGTCCTGACTGCCAGGCGCGATATCGTAGTCATCGATCTCCGAGAGGCTGGCCAGGGCGCCGATAGAGGGGATGACGACCTCACGCGCAGGAGGAGCAGGAGGTCTGTATGCCTCCTCGATCTCAGCCTCAAAGATCGCGTCGATCTCGGCCGGACTACCCTCGTAGGTAGGGAGAGAGTCTAGATCCCGACTCCGTAGACCAGGGAGCCAGACTACCATCTCCGCCTCATCAGCAGAGGCACGCTCGATGGGGATGAGGGTACGACGCCGCTCGGTGCTGAGACCGACCTCGAGATAGCGGACCGAGCCACCCTCGTCGAGGATCAGGTCCTCTACCGAGCCGATCTTTTCCCCATCTGCCATAGACCTGACTTCCCACCCCCGAAGATCGAAGAACCCATCGGGCAGGGTGAACTCCGTCTCATCCGAAAGTGGTGAATATGACATGGCAGACTCCCCGGCAGACAACGCACGACTCGATCCTCTCTCTGGCGAGGAGGAATGCAAGAGTTGGTCCTTTTTTTCAGGAGTGAGGGCTGGGGATATAGGGTCCAGGATCAGGATCGCGAATCCAGGATCCGGGGGGAGCAGGGGAGCTGGCGGAGGGGTAAGAGCGCGCGCAGCGCAGTGCGGCTGGCAACTCGTCCCCTCAGTCGCTAACTAGAGGTCCCCTACGTCCTTACCCTGCTCAAAGAGAAGAATGCAGCGATGGCGAAGACACCATTGGGTATCCAGGCGGCAAGTACGCCAGGTATCGCGCCACTCGCCCCGAGTGCTCCTGAGACCTTGAAGAGCATCAGATAGAAGATCGTGACCGCTAGAGAGACACCCATCCCATAGGTCGAGCCGCCACGTTTGGAGGAGGTCGCCAGTGGCATCGCAAAGAGTACGATCACGAGAGCTGCGACTGGTAGCGCGATCTTCTGCGCCCTAGCGACGATCAGTTTGAGAGGACGGCCACCTGAGCGGAGAGAGATCTCGATGAACTTCCCGAGCTCGGCGTAGCTCATATTTTCGGGGTCTTCCCTCTCATTTGCCGCGAGCTGGTATGGGGTCTCTGTGAAGGATGGGATGATCAGACTCTGAAATTCGAAGGTCTTCTCGGTCCCAGGCCCCATGAAGACTCGGAGGTATCCATCGGATAGGGTCCAGCCCTTGGCAGCATCGTATGTAGCAGACGACGCTACCGCGTGCTCCCCAGGGATCTCCGGCTCATTGCCCTTCCTCTCCATAGTAATCCCGAGCATCACCTCAGAGCCTACCATTAGCCGTTGGATTGCGAAGGCCCGGCCATCGGAAGCACGGTAGACGAAGTCGGTCCGTGACTGCCTAGCTCGTTCACGGAGCCCAAGCGCCTCATCCCGGAGTCGGTTCGTGATCGGGATCAGTTCGGAGAGTCCGATCCCCAAGAGAGTCAAGATCAGGCCCAAGATCGGGAGTGGGGCAAAGAGACGGTAGAAGCTCACCCCACCAGCCTTTGCGGCGGTGACTTCAGAGTGTCTCGTCATATTCCCGACCGAGAAGACCGTCGCAATGAGAGCGGCTATCGGAAGCGAGTAGAGAACGAAGACCGGGAGCTGATAGACATAACTCAGCGCGACCCTCCCAACGCCCACGCCTCGTGCCATATGTTTATCGAGGTTCTCCATGACATCTCCGAGCACGAAGAGGAAGGGCGCAGCGAGAGATGTCAGGACGAAGAGCCTGGTGAACTCACGGATCACATATCGATCGAGCGTACTGAGCCTTATCATACTCACTCCCCCCGGCTCTCGCCGAGGCCCAACTCCTCACTCAGTGCTCGGTGAGGTGTGCCTCGTCCTCTGGCGCTCCCTGTACCAAAGGATCTGAGCCGGGCTCGAAGCCCAGTGAAGGCGGCACGGAGTTCGTCGAGGGCGGTATTGCGGGTACTCGTCATCTCACGACCGAACCGTAGGAAGCCAATTAGCCCGATCCCAAAGAAGACGATATTGACCGTCCACATCGCCCAAAAGGGTGGGATGAGGCCTTTGTCCCCCAACTGCTCTCCACCAGTCAATCCTGACCAGTAGATCGCAAAGATGACGAGTGAGACCGCGATGACCATCCCTACTCCACCATGAGGAAAGCGGACTGCTAGGGGAGCTCCGATCAGGACGAAGATGATCGAAGCGACTGGGATCGCGAACTTCTTATGGTACTCGACCGCGAAGCGGTTCATCCCATTCTGGAGTCGGCGGGCGCGCTGACTCGCCGTCTCAAGTTCTACCGATATTCGTCGAGTCTCCATCTCAGGGGCTAGTACGCCATCATCGCCCATGTATCCGTACTCTCCCTCACCCAATGCAATGCGAATGTGGCCCGAGACCTCTTCTCGCATTCTCTCCTGGAGCTCAGCGAGTTCTATACGACGGCGATCGACTTCGGCTTTCAGCATGGCGATCGTCATCTCACGATCACCACGTGTCCCACCACCCATCCTCTCCAACTGGTTCCCCACCTCAGGGATCCTGATCAGTTGCTCATCGAAGAAGACACGGTTGAACCGATTGGGCTCATCCTCATCCCTCTCGTGGATCCAGCCATCGTAGAGGGTCAGGAGGAGATCTGTCTTCGCCTCGTTGAAGGCCATCCAACCACTATCGGCGTAGATAGCCCTCGACCTCTCCTGTGAGCTCAGGTCGTAGATGACGAGATCGTAGAGTCGGTTCGAGGCCGCGTCGATCCGCGCCGGTTGGAGGAAGTAGCGGCCCTGCGAGCCCTCGGTCCTGATCTCATTGATGACCTGCTCTTTGAGCTCGAGGGTCGGCGTCTTCCGGGCGATATCGATCAGGAGGTTCTTGAGCCGGTGGTTCGACTCGGCGAGGATCTGATCGTTGAAGTAGAGCATACCTCCAGTGACGAGGAGTCCCGCACCGATCAAGGGAAGCGAGAGACGTAGGAGGCTGACGCCACTAGCCTTGAGCGCCGTGATCTCATTGTCGAGGGTGAGTTGGCTGAAGACGTAGAGGACCGCGACGAGGACCGACATCGGAAGTGTCAGGGCGACCGTATAGGGGATCGAGAGGATGAAGACCTCGGCGATCACTCCTACACCAAGCCCCTTCCCCGCCAGATCTTCGAACCTCTTGGCGACCGTGTTGACTAGTAAGAGACCAGTCAGCACACTGAAGGCGAAGAGGAAGGGGCCTAGGTGCGCCCGTAGCAGATATCTAGTAAGGATCCTCATCTCAGCATCATCGTGGGCCGGATCACCTCGAGGTTAGAGGTGAGCCCCAGCCCAAGAGTATATTCCCCCGGCCAGATAGCGACAAGCCTCCCAGGCCGGGGCCCACGGCCCGATCAGGTCCCAGGTCCCTATCTACTACCAGGGCGAGACCAACTAAGTTCGCTTTCGCGAATCCCCTACTATCGAGTGGACCAGAAGCTCATATATTGAAGGGGCATAGCCCGAATAGCCAATGGGTGTCTAGATGAGTGAGATCGAAGAGGGATACCTGATGATGGAAGTGATATGTAGGAGGTCGGTCGGTGGGCTCATCATGCTCACTCTCGGATTACTCACCCTTTCCCTCGCAGGGTGTGGCGATGAGGGAGAACGGCCATCCGCACGACGTGAGACAACTGCTCCAGCCTTCAACGGCGAGGCCGCATGGGAGCTACTGGCACACCAGGTCTCCTTCGGGCCTAGAGTCCCAGGGAGCCCAGGCCATGCCGAGCAACTCGCCTGGATGGAGGAGTTCCTCGAAGAAAGGGTCGATACCCTCACCATTCAATCGTTCACTCACACCACATCGAGTGGTGAGATCCTCGAGCTGACGAACCTCTTCGGCCAGTTCAGACCCGAGGCCCGTGACCGGATCCTACTCCTCGCCCATTGGGATACGAGGCCGACCGCTGACCAGGACCCCGACCCCGACCGACGGGATGAGCCGATCCTCGGCGCAAATGATGGCGCTAGCGGGACCGCTGTCCTATTAGAACTTGCCGACGTCCTCTCCCGCCATTCCCCTCCGATAGGGGTCGACTTACTCTTCGTGGACGGGGAGGATTACGGTCCGACAGGGACCGATATGTACCTCGGTTCTACCTATTTCGCGGCGAATCTCCCGCCCGGCTATCGACCACTCTATGGGATCCTCGTCGATATGATCGGGGACCAGGACCCTGTCTTTCCGATCGAGGCCTACTCCCAGCAATATGCCCCTGAGGTCGTGGAACGGGTCTGGAGACTCGCCGAGGAGCTGGGCTATGGACGCATCTTCCGTCGGACACCGGGCCTCGCGATCGAGGACGATCATATCCCCCTCAACCGAGCCGGGATCAGGACTATCGATATCATCGACTTCGATTACGGACCTGGTAATAGCTACTGGCACACACACCAAGACGAACTCGAGAATACCAGTCCCGTCGGTCTCGGTGCCGTTGGGACCGTCCTCATCAACCTCATCTTCCGCGGCGGCTGATCCGCGGCACCGGCTATGAGCCTGACGAAGGACGAGTGGCGGGCACTCGGCTTCGTCGGGCTCCTCCTCGCTCTCGCCCTCGTCGCCCACGCACTAGATCAGCCCGAAGAACTCGTGCCCGAGGTCGAATCTCTCGACCTCGAAGCTCTCGCCACGACCGCAGATAGTGCACTCGAATCACTCGCCCGACGTCGGAAACCACTCGCGCCAGGCGAGAAGATCGATCCGAACACTGCGAGTGCAGAGGACCTCAACCGACTCCCTGGGATCGGGCCAGCACTCGCCGATCGGATAGTCGAGGAACGAGAGACGAATGGGCCCTTCGAATCGGCCGCTGACCTCGAGAGGGTCAGGGGGATCGGACCGGCGACGCGGATGAAGTTCGAGCCCTTCATCAGGATCGAAAGGTGAGGGTATAGAATGACGAAGGCACTCCTCGAACCCCGGATCGGCCGCCGCGACCTCGTCCTCTTGACCCGCCAACTCGCCGCACTCCTCGATGCCGGACTACCCCTAGCGGATGCGCTCCAGATCCTCGGTGCGCAGGTCGAGAATCGTTCTTTGCGTAGGTTGATCGGAGAACTCTTGGCTAGCGTCGAGTCCGGACTCTCCCTATCCGATGCACTAGGCGAACACCCACGGATCTTCGGGGCACTATATACGAATATGGTGGCAGCGGGTGAGGTGGGTGGTGGGCTCGACCTCATCATCGGACGCCTCGCCCTCTTCCTCGAGGCGAGTGACCGGCTGATCCGGAAGGTCAGGGGCGCGCTGATCTATCCCATTGCAATCCTCGGAGTCGCTATCCTAGCGGTCGGGGTCATGATGATCGTCGTCGTCCCGACCTTCGAGGAGATCTTTGCCGATGCCGGGGTCGGGCTCCCCACGCCGACCCTGATCGTGATCGGGGCGAGTGAGTTCGTGCAGGACGAATGGCGCAGTCTCCTCTTCGGGCTCTTACTCCTCCTCGTCGGACTCCGTTACCTCTACAGTACGCCGCGCGGTGAACTCGTAGTCGACCACCTCCTCCTCCGGCTCCCGATCGTAGGCGCGGTACTGCAGAAGAGCACGATCGCTCGGCTCGCCCGGACCCTTGGTACCCTGACGAGTAGTGGAGTCCCGATTCTGGAAGGACTCGAGGTGACCGCGCGCACAGCTGGGAATAGAGCGATCCATGAAGCGATCTCAAGCGCTCGCACGAGTATCGCGGAGGGCGAGACGATTAGCGGCCCACTTGCCGAGACGGGACTCTTCCCACCGATGGTGACACAGATGATCCATGTCGGGGAACAGACTGGCGCTCTAGCTGAGATGCTAGAGAAGATCGCTGACTACTATGACGATGAGGTCGACACAGCGATCGATGGACTCCTCGCCGCACTCGAGCCCCTGATGATCATCGGACTAGGACTAGTGATCGGAGGGATGATCGCCGCCCTCTATCTCCCTATCTTCGACATGGCGGGGGCAGGTCTGGGGTAGCCTCTACACCTGAACGTGTGGTTTTACAAGTTCTATCGTAAACCGTGCGCACTTTCTATCGTAATCTGTTGCAAGTTCTATCATAATTCGTGGAAGTGACGCGCTCGCACCTCTCAGTGGGTTCAGAATCTTGGGCGGGCCGCCCCTCTCGTAGCGCCAGTTCTGGATGGCCGAGTCGCTTGGGCCTGCTACACCAGGGAGAGGACCTCCCACGGTCATAGCCGACGTGCCCTCTCCGCTCTCATATATGATATACTCTAGACCGTTCACCGAATATGGCGATCAAGAAATTCGAACTCTACTCATCGATCTTGGGCATCCTGTGATGAATTGCGTGGCGGCATGGACGCCAGCCAGTAGAAGGACTACGTCCTCTTCATGCTCTTCATCAAGTACATCAGCGACAAGTACGGCAACAGCGAAGATTTCGCACCGCCAGTAGTCATCCCGGAGGGCGCGAGCTTCCAGGATATGGTTGCTCTCAAGGGTAAGAGCGATATCGGTGACAAGATCAATACGCAGGTCATCCAGCCGCTGATCGACGCCAAGACGCGCCTGGCCCGGAGTGACTTCCTCGATTTCAACGCTCCGAGACCGCGTCGTCGGGTTCGAGCATTGGAAATGCACCGCTTACGGAGAACAGGCGATCGATATGCTCGTGACCTTTGGGGACGAGTTGGACGAGTCCTGGCTCATCCCGGGAGTTGGAATGAGAGGCCGCACTCGCTGCCCTGGAGGTGTTGAAGGATCTAGTGGAATCAGCAGCGCCGGTCGATGACGAATCGCTCGCCCCCCCAACAACGAATCACCTGACGTTCATCTCTCTACAGGTGGCAGAGTCGTGTCCAGTGTATTATCTTTTGCCACTTGGACATCGCAGGTGTCCTCTCTTCTTTCCAGGCTTTGCACTCTCAAAGAGGAATCAGATGCGACTCGGAAGGCTAGTAGTACTGACCCTCCTCCTGGGCGGCTGTTCGCTCGGCCGCTCGGAGCCAGCACCTGCGCCAGCACCTCAGGCTTCGGTGGCAGGTGCTCGTGGCGGTGGCCCCTCGGGCTCGAAGATCCAGTCCTATGACAAGGTGATTACGAAGGATGCGATCACCGATGAAGGACTCTTCAAAACCCATGTCGTCGGGGAGAAACTCTACTTCGAGATCCCGCAGGATGCGCTCGAGAGGGAGATGCTCCTCATCACTACGATCGCTCAGAATACCGGTGGTGCCTTCGGTGGTGCGCCGGTAGGCAACCGCCTTCTCCGGTGGGAGCGGAGGGGGGACCATATCCTCCTTCGGAGTCCATCTTATGAGGTGATCGCTGATAGCACTCAGCCGATCTTTCGCGCGGTAGAGGCGGCGACCCATCCCCCGATCGTCGGACGCTTCCAGATCGAGGCATGGGGCCCAGACAGTGCCGCTGTCATCGATGTCACACCCCTCTACACAGGCAATGGCCCCGAGTTTGGGACCCGTGTCAATGGGAAGATCGAGCGCGACCGGACCTATGTCGAGCGGTCGGCTGCCTACCCTGAGAATGTCGAGGTCAGGGCGGTCCATACCTATACTGTTACTCCGGAGAGGCCGCAGGGCGCACCCTCCTGGTTCCGTCCACAGCCGCGCTCTGAGAGCGTCGTCGTCCACTGGAGTATGCTCAAGCTCCCAGAGGAGCCGATGAAGCCTCGGCGCTTCGACAACCGTGTTGGTTTCTTCAGTGTCGAGAAGACCGATTATGGAACCGACGAGCACTTTACGAGCCAGTACCGTTATATCACCAGGTGGCGGCTCGAGTGTAAGCCTGGTGAGAGTATCCCCTGCGAGCCGATCAAGCCGATCGTCTTCCATATCGATCCAGCCACACCCGCTCAGTGGGTGCCCTATGTGAAGAAGGGGGTCGAAGATTGGCAGGCTGCCTTCGAGGAGGCCGGCTTCAAGAATGCGATCCTAGCGAAGGATGCGCCGACCGACGATCCGAAATGGTCGCCCGAGGATGCGCGCTACTCGATGGTCCGCTGGATGCCATCTACAGTCCAGAACGCGATGGGCCCACATGTGAATGACCCACGGACCGGTGAGATCCTCGTCTCCGATATCCAGATGTACCACAATGTGCAGAGGCTCTTGCGCAACTGGTACTTCACCCAGGTCGGCCCCCTCGATCCTCGGGTCCACGAGCTCCCCTTCCCAGACTCTCTGATGGGTGAGCTGATCAGGTATGTGGTCGTCCACGAGGTCGGCCATACCCTCGGCCTCCAGCACAATATGAAGGCGAGCTCGATGTACCCAGCCGACTCGCTCAGGAGTGTCGATTTCCTGCGTCGTATGGGTCATGTCTCGTCGGTGATGGATTATGCTCGTTTCAATTACGTGGCGCAGCCCGAGGACAATATCCCACCCGAGCTCCTGATCCCACGGGTCGGACCCTATGATATCTTCGCTATCAAGTGGGGTTATCGTCCCGTACCTGGCGTAAAGTCGTCAGAAGAGGCGCTGAGCACCCTCGACCTCTGGGCGCGGGAACAGGATGAGAAGCCCTGGCTCCGCTTCTCGACCTCTGGCGCACAGGGCGCAGTAGCTGGCGAGCTGACCGAGGCAGTAGGTGATGCCGATCCTGTCTACTCGACCGGACTCGGGCTCAAGAATCTGCGTCGGGTCGCGAAGTTGCTCGTGCCCGCCGCAGTCCAAGAGGGGGAGGACTTCTCTGAGCTAGAGGACCTCTACAACAATCTGATCCGGCAGTGGACCCTCGAGGTCAACCATGTCGTCGCCGTAGTCGGTGGGATGGAGGGCCACGAGAAATACGGTGGGCAGGAGGGAGTCCGTTTCGAGCCCCTCCCCGCCGAGCGTCAGAGGGAGGCGGTCGCCTTCCTCAACCGTGAGGCCTTTACCACTCCAGAGTACCTCCTCGATCTCGAAATCCTACGCCGCCTCGAGCCTGCTGGTGCTATCCAGCGTGTCGGCAATGCCCAAGCTCAGGTGCTCAGCAACCTCCTCAACAACCAGAGGATGGCACGTCTGATCGAGTTCGAGGCCCTGGCTCCGAGAGGTCAGCAGGTCTACAAGCTCAATGAGATGCTAAGAGATCTGAGGGGTGGGGTCTGGAGTGAGCTCGGCAACTCGTCGGTCAGGATAGACGCAGTGCGTCGTCACCTGCAGAACGCCTACCTCGATCAGGTCGATGCGAAGATCAATGTCGCACGGGATGAGAGGAACCGGCCACCGGCGGATGCACAGGCCCTCCTCAGGAGAGAGCTGACCGCGCTCGATGCGACCCTCCGCAATGCACTCGGGCGGGCGGGTGATGAGGTCACTCGTGCTCACCTCGAGCATTCGAGGGTGAGGATCGCCCGGATCCTCGATCCGAAGTAGATGAGAGGTCAGGTCACGTGTGACCACACATAAGAGGTGGTAGAGGACGGGGGAGTGGCTCAGCTGCTCCCCCGTTTCCATCTTTAGAGCAACTCTCGCATCAACTCGGCTGGAGATCTCGGTGAGAGAAGGGCTGGTGGTATATCGAGTACGGTCCGTGCCCCCCGTTCTCCCCTCTCGTAGAGTCTGAAAGCAGCGCGTCCATAGGCTACGAGGACACTAGCCGTGAACTCAGGGTTGCTCTCGAGTCGGAGGCTGAACTCGATGACCGCATTATTGGTGAGCCCCGTCTCGCCACCCCTGATCACATTTCCCCCATGGGGCATCGCCGAGTGTTCAGCACTGAGCTCCTCCTCAGTGATGAAGTGGACCTCGGTCTCGTACCCCTCGAAATAGTCAGGCATCGTCCTGATCGCCCTCTCGACCTCGGCGGCGTCGGCCCCCTGATCGAGTACGACGTAGCACTCTCGCCGGTGTCTCTCTCGCGTGCCCAACTCTGGCCTCTCGCCCGCGCGGACCCTCTCCAAGACCTCGGCCGAAGGGATCGTGTACTGGACCCCAGCCTTCACGCCAGGGACACGTCGCACCGCCTCTGAGTGACCTTGGCTGAGCCCTTTACCCCAGAAGGTATAGGTCTTACCTCGGCTCAGGACCGCCTCCGCATATAGGCGGTTGAGGGAGAAGAGACCAGGGTCCCAGCCGACCGAGACGATAGAGAGGTTGTCACCCGCTCGTGCCGCTGCGTCGACCGCCGCATGGTACTCTGGGATCCGTGAGTGGATATCGAAGCTATCGACAGTGTTGAAGTATCGGGCGAGGGCGGGACCCTGTTCGGGCAGATCTGAGCGAGAACCACCACAGAGGAGGAGGAGATCGATCTCACTCTCGAAATCCCTTATGGAGTCGAGTGGGTAGATCGCAGTTTCGTCAGCTAAGTCGGCGACTGCGGGATCATCACGCCGCGCCCTCGATAGAACCTCAGGCTCCCGTCTAGTGAAGATTCCCACTATTCGCATATCAGGTGCATCATGAAGAGCTAGCTCTGCACCCCTTCCAAGGTTTCCATAGCCGACGATTCCTACCCTGATCGCCTCCCGTCGCTCGACCTCACTCATCGTATCGCCCATAGTTCGCTCTCGATCTCGGCATTTTTCATCCTCTTCCCGATCGACCACTCGAGGTATCGCATCGACTCGCGGTGATATTCGTCATCGTAGGAGGAGATAGCCTCCTCGGCGAGTATGACATGGTAGTCGCGCTGGTAGGCATCGACCGCGGTCATCCTGACGCAGGCGTGGGAGTTGACTCCAGAGACGACGAGGTGGGTGCACCTCTGCTCTTCGAGGATCTCCTCTAGTTCAGTGCCAAAGAAAGCGCTGTACCTCTGTTTGACGATCTCATGATCCCCAGGCCTCTGGTCGAGTTCACTCAGGAGCTCGCAGCCTGGTGTCCCCCTGATCGTGACTCGTCGTCCGGTGAGACGCATCGAGAGGAAGGCATCGCTCAGATCTGGCTCGAATTCCTGTCGAACCCAGATGATTGGGGCTGAGAGCTTGCGGGCTAGCCCGACGAGCTCATTAGCTGCCTTCGTAAGGGTCTCCCTCCTCTCAGATAAGGGCGGCTCCTGGAAGAAGTCTTCTAGTAGGTCGACGAAGATGAAGACAGGTCTCACAGTCACACCCCCTCGACCTCGGGGATCAATTCCCGGACCATCTCGGCGGGCCGGGCGAGGACTGCCCTCTCACCTCTGACGACGATCGGGCGCTGCACTAGTTCGGGGTACTCAGCCATCGCGTCGAGGATCTCGTCGTCTGAGAGCTCCTCATTACGGAGTCCCAGCTCTCGGTACCGTTTCTCGCGTCTCCTGAGCAGTTCCCGTGGGGCCATCCCCATGAGTTCGAGTAGTCGAGTGAGTTCATCTCGTGATATCGGATCGACGATATAATCGACTGCCTCATACTCGACCCCCGCCTCGCGGAGTATGCGAGCAAGTTGTCTACAAGTCGTGCAGGTCGGCTTCTCGTAGACTATGATCTTCTCAGCCTTAGCCATCTCAACTCCTTGATTTGAAGAGGCGAATCTCCTTACCGGGTAGGGTAGCGAGGGGTTGGGCCCGGCGCAAATCGTCGTCATCGAGTGGCGAAATTGGGGGATATCGCCTAGAATATCTCCGATCAATCGGTATGACTCTTTCCGGAGGTGGCGCTATGCAGTACCCGATCTCTAGACTCGCCTTCGGGCTCGCAGTCGTCTCGAGCCTTGCTTTCTCGTCAGGTGCAGCTGCCCAGGATGCGCGCCTCTTCCGCTCAGAGCGGCATGACTTCCAGGTCGTCACGGTTGTCTCTGGATTAGAGCATCCCTGGGGGATGGCCTTCCTCCCCGGGGGCGATATCCTCGTCACCGAACGGCCGGGTCGGCTCCGCCTGATCAGTGGTGGCGTCCTCGATCCCGAGCCGATCGCAGGCACACCCGAGGTCTGGGCGAATGGGCAGGGCGGACTCCTCGATGTCGCCTTACACCCCGAGTTCGAAGAGAACCAGCTCATCTATCTCAGCTATGCGAAGCCAGGGCCCTCTGGTGCGACCACTGCCGTAGCGCGCGGTAAGCTAGAAGGGAAGCGCCTCACCGGTCTAGAGGAGGTCTTCGAGGCCCAAGCCTGGGGCCGCAGGGGCCAGCACTTTGGGTCGCGCCTCGTCTTCGATGGCAAGGGCTACCTATTCATTAGCCTGGGCGATCGAGGTGAGATGCATGAGGCACAGAACCTCTCCAACCATAAGGGCACTATCATCAGGATCCATGATGATGGCCGTATCCCAGAAGACAACCCCTTCGTCGGGGTCGAGGGCGCGCTACCTGAGATCTGGGCATATGGGATCAGGAATGCCCAGGGCCTAGCCCTCCATCCGATGACAGGTGAACTCTGGGAGACCGAGCATGGACCAAGGGGTGGCGATGAGATCAACCTGATCCTCCCAGGCCGCAACTATGGGTGGCCCGTCATCACCTATGGAATCAACTACAATGGTGAGCCGATCTCCGACCTGACTGAGAAGGAGGGGATGGAGCAGCCACTCCACTATTGGGTCCCCTCGATCGCGACCTCAGGCCTGGCTATCTATGATGCTGCTGCCTTCCCAGGGTGGCGCGGTGATGCTTTCGTAGGTGGCCTGGCAGGGACCCAGCTCGCCCGGGTCACCTTCGATGGACACCGCTCCGTCTCTGAGGAGACTCTCTTGAAGGAGCTTCGTCAGCGGATCCGAGATGTGAGGGTCGGGCCCGACGGGTTCATCTATCTCCTCGTCGATGCGAAGGACGCGCCAGTCCTAAGGATAGAACCAGTAGCCAACTAGGGGAGCTCGAGTAGTAGCTCCTCTACGCCCTTCTACTCCCCCTTGGTTATGAACCGATCAGGAGCAGTATGGCCCAACGGGTTCTCATAGTCGAGGATAGCCAGACACAGGCTCAGGCGCTCAAAGATCTCCTCACCTCAGATGGGTATGGTGTGGAGACCGCGCTCAGTGGTGAAGAGGGGCTCCTGCGAGCGCGAGCGGCGAGCTTCGACCTGATCCTGAGCGATATCCTGATGCCGGGCATCAATGGGTACGAGCTCTGCCGAACGATCAAGGGTGCACCAGAGATATACGGCTCGCCGCGCGTCGTCCTCCTCACGGGGCTCACTGATCCCGTCTATATCATGAAGGGACTCGAGAGTGGGGCCGACAATTACCTGACCAAGCCCTATGATCCGAACCGTCTCCTCTCGAGGATAGGGAAGATCCTCAGCGCCGAGACACCACGCCTCGTTAGTACCACCGTAGGTACGACGATCGAGGTCTTGGGCGAACAGATCACGATCGAGGCCAAGGGCGAGCAGATCCTCGACTTCCTCCTCTCGAGCTTCGAAGATCTCGTCGATATGAACCTCGCCTTGCAGAATGGGAAAAGGGTACTCCAGGAGGCGGTTACCCGTGAGAAAGAGGCTAGGAAAGCGGCAGAGGCGGCGATAGCAGCACGTGATCTTATCCTAGCGACCGTCTCCCACGATCTACGCAATCCCCTCAATACCATCCTGATGAGTGCGAGTTTACTCCTCGGGTCAGGCCGCTCTGACTTCCACCCCCGCGATCTCGAGAGGGTGAGGGTCATCGAGCGAGTAGCTCGACAGATGGCGCGCCTCATAGAGGATCTCCTCGATGTGGCAGCAATCGAGACTGGTGCACAGACGATCGAGCGGAGTGAGATAGATCCCCTCAAGCTCATCCATGACGCGGCCGAGATGTTCGACCCGATCACGGTCTCGAAGGGGGTCAGGCTGACCACATCGGTCCCTGATGACCTCTCCGTCACTATGATCGAGGTCGACCGGGACCGGATCCTACAGGTCATATCCAATCTCCTCGGCAATGCGATCAGGTTCACCAGGCGCGGTGGTGAGATCGGTCTAGGTCTAGAGGTGAACGACGGTGAACTCGTCTACTCGGTTACCGACGAGGGGCCGGGGATAGCTGCCGAGGAGATCCCCTACATCTTCGACCAATTCTGGCGAGATGGTGAGACAGGTAGGGGCGGCGCGGGTCTAGGACTCGCGATCTCGAAATGGATCGTGGAGGCCCACGGCGGCCGGATCTGGGTCGAGAGTGAGGTAGGGAAGGGCGCTACCTTCCGCTTCTCCCTCAACTTGCCGAGGGAGTAGGAACTGGAGTTTGCATCGGGGCGCCAGAGTTCATAGGTTTGAGTGTACATGCGTACACTTGCCCCACTCGATTGGTCTATAGTTGGTCTCTACCTCCTCCTAGCCCTTCTCGTAGGAGTCATAGTCTCACGCCGGGCGGGCCGCTCGGTAGAATCGTACTTCGTTGCCGAGCGTGGACTGCCCTGGTGGTGGCTTGGCACCTCGATGATCGCGACGACCTTCGCGGCTGACACGCCCCTCGTCGTCACCGGTCTCGTGGCTGAGCATGGGATCGCAGGGAACTGGTTCTGGTGGTCCTGGGCACTCGGCTATGTTGCGATCGCCGTCATCTTTGCCTCACTCTGGCGTAGAGCCAGGGTGATCACCGATGCCGAGTTGGTCGAGATCAGGTACGAAGGCCGGAGCGCCGCACTGCTTCGGGCCTTCAAGGCCGTCTTCTTCGCCGTCCTGATCAATGGGATAGTCCTGGGTTGGGTGATCCGGGCGATGTCGAAGATCGCTGCCCCCTTCATCCAATGGGATCTCTGGCTCGGTGAGCCCACCTTCGCAGCCCTAGAATCGGTCTGGCCGAGCTGGCTACTCCTCGGCTCATTAGGTGATACCCTCACTATCATCGCTCTCTTTGGTCTCGTCGTACTCTACTCGACACTCGGTGGGATCAGGGGCGTCATCCTGACCGATCTCGTGCAGTTCGTGATCGCACTCGGCGCAAGTATCATCTTCTCCTATATCGCTATCCGTGAGGTTGGTGGCATCGATGGGCTGATGACCGGACTCGCAACCCATTACGAGAAGCCGAGCGAGATCCTCGCCTTCGTGCCAGGGCCCGATGCAGCATGGTTGCCCTTCCATATCTTCGTGATCTATCTCGCTGTACAATGGTGGGCCCAGTACTTCAGTGATGGGAGTGGGTACTTAGCCCAGCGACTCTTTACCGCGCGGTCGGACACCGATGCTGAGAAGGGGGGGCTCTGGTTCGTGGTCGCCAACTTCGGGCTTCGGACCTGGCCCTGGGTCCTGATAGGGCTCGTCGCCCTCGTCATCTATCCACTAGGCGCAGAGGGTGAGACCGCGCTCGGCCAACTGGTAGCCTCCGATCGGGAGATGGCCTATCCTGCCCTGATGTCAGAACTCCTCCCTACCGGACTCCTCGGCCTCCTCTTTGCTGGCCTCCTCGCCGCATTCATGAGCACGGTCGATACCCATATCAACTGGGGTGCGAACTACCTGGTCAACGACCTCTACCGTCGGTTCATCCGTCCTGAGGCCTCGGAGCGAGAACTCGTCGGGGTGAGCAGGGCCGCGGTCATCCTCCAAGGCCTCCTAGCCATTCTGATAGCGAGCCAGATCTCTAGTATCGAGGGAGCGTGGAAGTTCTTCGTCGCACTTGGGGCTGGCCTCGGCCTACCCGCGATCCTCCGGTGGGTCTGGTGGCGAGTAAATGCCTGGACGGAGATCGTAGGGATGACAGTCGCGACCGCTACAGCCTTCGTCCTCTATGGGCTCTATCCCGATGTCAGGGACGAATATCTACTCGTAGTGATCGTGAGCCTCGCGACCACCGCCTCTCTGATAGCCACCTTCGTCACCGAGCCAGTCTCCCGAGAGCAATTAGAGCACTTCGTGGAACGGGTACGGCCACCAGGATGGTGGGGTAGGATCGGTGGGGCCGCACCCCGTCGTGCTATCCTCGAACTCTTGGGCGCCTGGATCGCTGGTAATGTGGCGGTCTTCGGCCTGATGTTCGGGGTCGGCTATCTCGTGCTCGGCAGGCTCACCCTAGGGGGCATAATGACCCTGCTTGGAGGGGTCGCTATAGGCTTTACCCTCCGGGGCACGAGAGCTGCCCGGGCCTGGCTCGATGAACTCGAAGAGATCGATCTCGCTGGGGAACTCGCCGATACTAGAGGTTCAGTGTGAGACCGGCAGTATAGACGAGGTCCCGCTGGCTCTCACTGTAGCCTAGGTGCTTGAAGGGGCTGAAGACACCGCGCGCCTCGACCTGAAAGCCAACTCTGCCCAGCCGGTATTCGACCCCACCACCGAGTTGGGCTGCAAAATCACTCGTCCTCTTCAGGTAATCCACCGACCGAAAAGAGTAGGATTTGATTCCGATCCCACCGAGGAGGTAGGGAGACCACCCCCATTGGTTGAGCCATGGGGCTGGTGGTTCCCCTATGAGATCGAGGGAATAGTGTGAGATCGTCGGGTCCTCCCCGGCGAGTGGGGGACTAGCGACCTCATTCGTCCCGGTTCTGGCCCGGATCGCCGAGGCTCTGAACCCGATCGACTCGGTCGGCCAGAGAGTGAGGGCGAGGCCGACGCTTTCGCCCCTCTCGAATCGGGATCCATCTGCGAATTTAGCCGTCGGACTGATGCCACCCCCGACGATAGCGATCGAGATCGTCCGGTCAGTTGGTCCTAGCCCCTGTGCTCGCGCGTCACCGGACCAGAGCGCGAGGACCATGATGAGGGGAAGCACGAGTCTCATCTCGAAACCTCCTTTCGCGTACGAATGGTTTGGCTCCTTTTTTCGGCTCAGCGCAGGCAAATATTGGACACTCTTGAACTGCCTAAAAGGCACTCTGGATCGTTCAAAACGACAGTGGTCGGTTTTACCAGCCGCTTCATTTTCGGCAGCTTACTCGCGCGAACACTTTTTGCGACAATGAGATGGGAGAGAGCTGGCCGGCTCGTCCGGCCCATGGTGTCGCCCTGCTCCTGGAGGAGCGTATGCACGAACGGGTCCGCAAGACACTGCTGGGGATAATGGCTGGCGTCCTAGCGATCTTCGGTCTGAAGACGACGCAGCGCCCCGCTAACAACGGCACACCCAGGAATGGTTTAGCGCGTACCGGCCTCGAGGCCCGGCCGAGTGATGCGCCTCTGGTCAAAGCAGAATGGGATCTCCCCGTCGAGAGGAATGAGAGGGTCGACTTCTGGATCGATTTCTTGCGGACCGAGAAGAACGAGGAGACCAGGGAATGGCTCGAACGCCTCGGCTACTATGGTCCGATGATCGAGGAGAAATTACGTGAGCGCGGGATGCCAGAGGACCTCGTCTTCCTAGCGATGGCCGAGAGTGGGTTCGACCCGGAGGCATACTCAGTCGCCGATGCCTCTGGGCTCTGGCAGTTCATCGCCGAGACCGGCGAGCGCTATGGGCTCGAGGTCTCGGAGTACGTGGATGAGCGGAACGATCCCGTCAAGGCGACCGATGCCGCCCTCGACTACCTCCAGGACCTCTATGACCGCTTCGGGAGCTGGTACCTCGCCGCCGCCGCCTATAATACGGGGGAGAATCGAGTCGAGCGGATCCTAAATGAACGAGCTGGTGGACAGAAGGGGGACGAGGCCCTCTACTGGCAGATCGGTGAGTACCTGCCCCGTGAGACACGCGACTATGTGCCACTCATGCTAGCGGTCGGACATATTGCGAAGGACCCGGCCGCCTTCGGTTTCACGAATTTACGGTACCAGCCACCGATGAGCTACACCGAGGTCAGAGTTCCAGGTGGGACGACCCTGGAGGAGATCGCCGAGCGGGAGGGCGTCGATGCTCGCGCGCTCCGTAGGCTCAACCCGCACCTGACCCAGGGGATCACCCCACCCGACCGGGAATGGGATGTCAGGATCCCGACGGGTGAGGATGACGAGGCCCGCTTCGGCTTCGCCTAAATCGAGATGAAGGATGTCGTCATCATCGGTGCGGGCGCGCGCGGGAACCGTGTCTTCGCCGAGTTGATCGCGACTCGACCTACGGGGTTCAGAGTCCACGGCGTCGTCGAGCCGAATGAGGCACGACGCGACGCTTTCCAACTCCGCCATGGTATCCCCGACGACCGCGCATTCTCCACCGTCGCCGAGTTCGTCAATGCACCCAAGACCGCCGACCTCGCCTTCATCTGCACACCCGACCCAACGCACTACGAAATCTGTGAACTCGTCGCTGGTGCGGGCTATGACGTCCTCCTCGAGAAACCCCTCGCTACGAGTCTGCCCGACTGTCTCTCACTCCTCGAACTCCAGCAGTCGCTCGGAAATCAGATCTTCGTCGCACATGTCCTCCGCTACTCTCCCTTCTTCAGAGCGATCAAAGAGGTGATCGATTCAGGACGGCTCGGTGTACCCCGTCATATCCACCTGACCGAGAATGTCGGGCATTGGCACTATGTGCATAGCTATGTCCGAGGCAATTGGCGTCGCGCAGATATCTCCGCCCCTATCCTATTGACCAAGAGCTCACATGATCTCGATATCCTCTACTGGCTCAAAGGCCGAAGGGTGATATCGATCTGGTCGAGGGGGCAGCTCGGGTACTTCACCCCAGAGAATGCACCGCCGGCTGCGGCTGAGAGGTGCGTCGACTGTACGCTGCAGGAGGAATGTACCTTCAGCGCGCCTCGCTTTTATCTGAATGAACGTGATGAGTGGCCTTTCGATCTGATCGCGCCTGGATCCACCTCGATCGATGAGAGGAGACACGCCCTCGAGACCGGACCGTATGGCCTCTGTGTCTGGGGCTGCGACAACGATGTCTGCGATCACCAGACCGTCGCCCTCGAGTTCGACGATGGTGCGACCGCGACCTTCGAACTCCAGGCCCTGACCGCCGAGAATACGCGCCGAATCACGATCCTATTCGAACGTGCCGAGCTGAGAGGTGAGCTCCGAACCAACCAGTTGGAGATAACACACTTCACTGGCAGAAAGGACGAGGTCAGGCGTGAGGTCATACCCCTGCCACCGATCATCGATAGCCATGGTGGCGGTGATTACGAACTCCTTCGTGTCCTTGGTGAACACCTGAGCGCAGGCAGGCATAGAGAGGTGATGAGTTCTCTCTCCGCCTCACTCCCTAGCCATATCCTCGCTTTCCTCGCCGAGAGATCGCGTGAGTTGGGGGGAAAGAGGATCGTGGTGCCGGAGAACTTCTTTTGATGTGGGATTGCAGGGGACAGGGGGACAGGGGGTGGGGTGTGAGACAGGGGGAC
>Ga0209487_1000120_pt1 | contig 72465 bp, 62 predicted proteins | sample Poulit2012_FD_187524 | JGI IMG/M metagenome (GOLD analysis project Ga0209487, IMG submission 187524) | Agricultural soil microbial communities from Georgia to study Nitrogen management - Poultry litter 2012 (SPAdes) (version 2) | ecosystem: Environmental > Terrestrial > Soil > Agricultural land...
CCCGAGTTGGCTCATTTTTAGTGCCCTATTTGGAACTTCGGTTCGGAGTTAGTCAATCTGGAGTCCTAGCTTGGTGATGAGTTCGCTGGCTTCAGATGTCATTGATGCTGGGATGGTGTGCTGTTGTCCGTTGACCTCGAGAATGCCATCGGTCAGCGGATAAAGGATGTCGCGGATTCGGCGTAACGAGAGGCCGGTGGTGGTCTGCAAATGCCGGGCGATGGCTAGCGCGCAGAACACGATGTTCAGGTGGGCATCGATCATGTCCTTGGTCCGGTGAAACATCGGTCGGGCTTCCAAGTCATGTTTGGTCAGCCGGAACGAGGCTTCGACTTCAAATAGCGCATGATAATGCGCAATCACCTCGGTGTCGGTGAGAATATCTCCTGAGGCGGAGGTGACATAGCCTTTGATACCTTGCAACGCTCGGGCTCGGTCAATATCGGCTTGGTTGATGCCCACATTTTTGCCATCAACTGAGACAAACCGGGCTTTAGCCATGGAACGTTTGCCATCGGCGATGTCTTGGGCTTTGGCAATCTGCTTATCCAGAGTACGTCGGTCTTTGTTATAGCGTTTGGTGGTGAATTGATAGACCGTGCGCCACGTTTTGGGCGCATCCGCTCGTAACTGTTCCTGAATGGACGTCGTCCAGCCGTTGGTCATCTGATGCTTGTCCAGCGTGTCGAGATGGGCTTGTAAGCCTTTGGGCATTTTGCCCACCCGGGAGGCAATAATGAACTGATAGCCGGCTTGTTCTAAAGCCACGCAGTTGGCATACGATAGCATGCCCGCGTCAGCCACCACCACGATGTCTTCGATCCCGTGACGAGACTTGAACGAGTCCAACACGGGCAGGATCGTGGTGGCTTCTGCCGTGTTGCCCGGATGCGTGTGGATCTCCAGCGGGAAGCCCGAGCGGTCGACTAACAGGCCCAACACAATTTGGGGGTCAATTTGGCGGTCTTTGGAAAACCCGGGTCGGCGGAACTCATCCGGATGATCCGATTCGATATGCAGCGTGGTGGCATCATACAGACACACCGTCACCGGCCCATCGGCAGCAGCAAAATCATAAGCTGCCGCACAAATTCTATCCCGCCAGCCAGCTCCGGCAGATCTGGCCAGATGACGTTTCACCGTGGCATACGAGGGAACCTTACCAATCCCTAAAGATGCCAAGATTTGTAACGATCGCAGTTTCGAAGCCGGCTCAATCAAGCGCGCGACCACCAGTTGTTTGAACACCGCAGAATCCACCGCAGCATGGAACCCAAGCTGGTCATACACACCTGCCAGCACTTGCCACAACACCCGGTGCTTGGTTCCGATCATGCGTGGTTGTCCATCGCTAACTATCGGCTCTACCTCAACCCTGGTTTCTCGCTGATGATCAGCAAGGAAATCGAACTGTAATTGCGCACCGCCTTGCAATTCGGCTTTACGCTGTTCCGCTGCAGCCAACAACACTGCCAACGATTGCTCATCATGAGCCGACCCCAGATGTTCCACGATGGTGCGCTGCCCACGAGACTTCCGAGCGATCTGCACCGCCGTCGCGCCCGATGCTGTTGGCACTTTGCGAATATACAACCCCACGCCGCCAGTCTACGACGGCCACTTAGTGCCCTGCTCCTCAGACCACAACCGCGCAATCATGCCAAACTGCGAGCTTCAACCTCGTGAGCTACTCAAAAATGTGCCAACTCGGGTAGAACCCCACCGGAGCTTGTTAACGTAAGAAGAGTTTGGTTTGCAGTGGCTCTTCTGCCTCGGGGCGTTGACGTAATTCCAGGATTGCTTTTTCGAAATCTTCCAGGTTGTCAAAATCTTGATATACCGAGGCAAAGCGGAGATACGCTACCTGGTCGAGGCGACGCAGCGGTCCCAGGATCGCAAGGCCAACATCATGCGCGTCAATCTCCGCATGTCCGGTAGCACGAATGGCTTCCTCAACTTCTTGAGCTAATTTCGCCAGGTCATCATTATCCACCGGTCTGCCCTGACAGGCTTTCCGTACACCCGTCACGACTTTTGCGCGGTTGAAGGGCTCGGCAACCCCTGAGCGTTTAATAACGCTCAACGAAGTAGTCTCCATGGTGGTGAAGCGTTTGTCGCATGCGCGGCATTCACGCCTGCGACGAATCGCCGAACCATCATCGAGTGACCGGGAATCTACAACTCGAGATTCTTCATGTCGACAAAACGGACAGTGCATAGTGGGAAGCAAACCTCTCTACGATTAGGTCTAAGAAAATACTATCCCTACATATAGTTGCACTTCAACCTGGACAGCTACTACATATAGTGACGCCCCTGTGTCGCGGGTCTTGTCTCGCGCGTCAGTTCGCGCTTTATTCAAGACACGAGGGTCCCAATAATACTTTGAGATCCCCGAATAACGCCGGGTTCGGTGTGACCTTATATTGTGGCCCAACGCGCATAATTTCCATCGTGAGGTTGCCAACCAGCTTGATATTTACATCGGTGGTACCCGAGTGGTTTCGTAGGACATCGCCCAACTGCCTGATAAGTGCGGTTGTTGCCTTGAACGACGGAATCGTAAGGTTCAACGGCCCGCCAGCGCCCATGTCGGTGGTGTCAATTATCGTCATTTCTTGTGCGGAAATGACCACGGAGCCATCATCGCGACGTTGGACACGGCCCTTAATCGACACGACAAGATCTTCAGCAATCACACTGGAAATCGGTTCGTAGACTCGTCCAAAGAACATCACATCAATTGAGGCTGCCAGGTCCTCCACTTCGGCCCGCGCATAGGGGTTGCCTGATGTTTTGGCGACACGACGTTCCAACGACGTAATGAGCCCGGAGATCGTCACAAAGGAACCATCGGCCGGACCGTCATCGTCGAGGACGTGGCTGACGGTTTGATCAGCGTGCTGTTCTAAAACCTGTTCCAGTCCTTGGAGGGGATGGTCAGAGACATATAGGCCAATCATTTCGCGTTCAAAGGCGAGCTTGGTTTTCTTATCCCACTCCGGCAAGTCCGGGACGGTGATACCAAATCCGGTCTCAATTCCGGTGTCCCCGTCATCTTCGAGTAACGAGAAGAAATCGAATTGGTTATTGGCTTCCTGACGTTTTTGCGTCATGGAAGCATCAACAGCTTCTTCGTGAACTGCAAGTAACGCACGCCGTGCATAGTTTAGGGAATCAAAACCACCGGCTTTAATGATGGATTCGATCGTGCGTTTATTACACACTTCCTGGGGAACTTTTTTGAAGAAATCCTGGAACGTCGTGAATGCCCCTTGTTCTTCACGCGCCTTCACCATGCCGGCGACCACGTGTGCGCCCACATTTCGTACCGCGCCCATGCCAAAACGGATATCTTTGCCCACCGGGGTAAAGTTCTGCTCTGACTCATTGACATCCGGTGGCAGGACTTTGATATCCATGCGTCGACATTCGTTGAGGTATAGCGCGAGCTTATCTTTATCGTGCGACACCGAGGTCAACAGGGCAGCCATGTATTCGGCGGGGTAATGTGCCTTGAGATAGGCCGTCCAATAGGACACCAGGCCGTAGGCGGCCGAGTGAGCCTTGTTAAACGCATAGTCGGAGAACGGTAGGAGAATATCCCACAGGGCTGTAATAGCCTCCTGTGAATACCCATTATCCAACATGCCTTGTTGGAAGCTCACATACTGTTTATCCAGTTCTGATTTCTTCTTCTTGCCCATGGCACGGCGCAGAATATCGGCTTGTCCAAGCGAATATCCTGCAACTTTCTGAGCAATGGACATGACCTGTTCCTGATACACAATCAAACCGTAGGTAATGCCCAGAATTTCAGACAGCGGTTCTTCCAGCTCAGCGTGGATCGGGGTAACTTCCTGCAGCCCATTTTTGCGCAGTGCATAGTTGTTATGCGAGTTGGCGCCCATTGGTCCAGGACGGTATAAGGCCAGGGTCGCTGAAATGTCTTCGTAGTTATCGGGACGCATGAGCTTGAGCAACGATCGCATGGGGCCACCGTCCAATTGGAATACTCCTAGAGTATCCCCACGGGCAAGTAGCTCATAGGAAGCTTTGTCGTCGAGTTCCAGGTGTTCCAGGTCGAGTGTGAAGTCCTGGTTCAACTGGATATTTTCAACCGCGTCGGAGATAACGGTGAGGTTCCGTAACCCCAAAAAGTCCATTTTGATCAACCCGAGCGCTTCAGCCGTAGGATAATCAAATTGGGTAATGACCTGACGATCTACAAGCCGACGCATCAACGGAATAACATCAATGATCGGTTCCGATGACATAATCACGCCGGCCGCGTGAACACCCCACTGGCGAATCAGCCCTTCGATGCCCTTTGCGGTTTCAAATACTTCTTGGGCTTCTGGGTCTGTCTGCAGCAGTTCCCGGAAATCAGCGGCCTCTGAGTACCGTGCTGCTTTCGGGTCTTCCACGTCTGCCAGGGGAATATCTTTGGCCATGACCGATGGGGGCAGTGCCTTGGTGAGCTGGTCACCCATCGAGAAAGGTTTGCCCAACACCCGGGCGGCATCTTTCAGGGCTTGTTTAGTCTTAATAGTCCCGTAGGTGACGATCATGGCGACCCGCTCGTCACCGTATTTTTCGGTCACATACTCAATGACTTCGTTTCGGCGACGATCGTCAAAGTCCACATCAAAGTCGGGCATGGACACACGATCCGGATTCAAGAACCGTTCGAAAATAAGCCCGTGTTCTAATGGGTCCAGTTCAGTAATCCGAAGTGCGTATGCCACCATAGATCCGGCGCCCGAACCACGGCCCGGCCCAACGCGGATGCCTTGTTCTTTGGCCCAGTTGATGAAGTCTGCCACAACTAAGAAATAGCCGGGGAAACCCATGTTGATGATGACGTCCAACTCGTAATCGGCCTGCTTTTGCACGTGCGCCGGAATACCGTTGGGGTACCGTACATGCAGTCCCCTATTGACCTCTTTGATGAGCCAGCTGGTTTCGTCTTCGCCCGGAGGGGTTGGGAACTTGGGCATGTAGTTCGCGTTGGTGTCGAAACTCACTTCACACTGCTCAGCAATAACCAACGTATTGTCGGCTGCTTCCGGCAGTTCGTGGAATAACGCCCGCATTTCTGCAGCTGACTTGAGGTAATAGTCATTACCGGTGAACGCGAAGCGTGATCCGCCTTCGTCATATGTCGGCTCACTGAGCCGCGAACCAGATTGTAGTGCCAACAGCGCTTCGTGATGCTTGGCATCGTGCTGGTGGGTGTAGTGCAGGTCGTTGGTGGCTACCAGCGGGAGGTTGAGGTCCTTTGAGATCTGTAACAGGTCGCTGAACACGCGGCGTTCAAGTTCGAGGCCGTGTTGCATCAGCTCGACGTAAAAGTTGTCTTTGCCAAAAATATCCCGAAATTCTGCGGCAGCTTTCAAGGCTTCTTGGTACTGGCCTAGACGCAATCGTGTTTGCACTTCGCCAGAAGGACAGCCGGTGGTGGCGATAATACCCTCGGAGTAGTCATTGAGGAGCTCCCGGTCGATGCGGGGCCATTTGGCGAACACCGAATCTAGCGACGCGTGGGACCCCATCCGGAAGAGGTTATGCATGCCGGTGTTGTTTTTCGACAGCAGGGTCATATGCGTGTACGAACCGCTACCCGAAACGTCGTCACGACGTTGATCTGGTTCTCCCCAACGAACACGGGTTTTGTCTGTGCGGTGTTGCGAACCGGGGGCGAGATATGCCTCCAGACCAATGATCGGTTTGATGCCGTATTGTTGGGCCTTATTCCAAAAGTCAAAGGCGCCGAAGAGATAACCGTGGTCCGTGATTGCTAATGCATCTTGGCCGAGCCGATTCGCTTCCGCAAAGAGCTCGTCGAGTTTCGCGGCACCGTCCAACATGGAATATTCGGTATGCGTGTGAAGGTGTACAAAACCATCGCGTTTCGCGGTGGCACCGGCCATATGAGTGTCGACCTCCAGGTAGATGATGGACTCGCGTGAGCCAGTCTAGTCGTTAATATCGCAAACGTTCCAACGCGTATTGCAGGTCGGGCGGATAGGTAGAGGTGTAGTTCACAGGCTGACCAGTCGCCGGGTGGTTGAAGCCGAGTCCGACGGCGTGAAGCCACTGACGGGTCAATCCAAGTTCAGCTGCGAGCCCAGCCTCAGCACCATAGGTAAGGTCACCCACCAGCGGATGGTTGAGCGCAGAAAAATGCACGCGTATTTGATGTGTTCTGCCCGTTCGTAGTCCAACATCCACCAGCGTTGCGGTACCGAACGATTCCAGCGTGGTGTAGTCCGTGATAGCTTCTTTGCCACCTTCAACGACCGCAAAGCGCCATTCATATCCGGGGTGTCGGTCAATAGGCGCATTAATGGTTCCATTGAGCGGATCTGGGAGTCCTTCAATCAACGCGTGATAGTTCCGATGGGGTGTCCGATCGTGAAATGCCTGCCTGAGCCGATGGTAGGCCAGCTCAGTTTTTGCTACGACCATGAGCCCGGAAGTACCGACGTCGAGCCGTTGGACAATCCCTCGTCGTTCTGGCGGACCGGAGGGTGCGGTGTCGATCCCCAGTGCGGCAAGACCTCCGACCACCGTGGGCCCTCGCCATCCTTGAGAGGGATGGGCCGCTACTCCCACGGGTTTGTCGACCACGACGTAGTGTTCTTCATCGGCGATGACGTGTAGGTCTTGCACCAGTTCTGCTTTCACCTCTAGCGGGTCCGGATCATTGGGCGGGTTTACGATGAGCGTATCACCGGGAACCAGTTTGGTAGATTTCCCGGCTTCCCGGTCATTTACCAGCACTAGTCCCCGTTGTATCCAATTTACTGCCCTGGTGCGCGAAATGCCGGCGGTTTTTGCCACTGCGGCATCGGCGCGTGTACGTTCCGCTATTTCCACGGTCATGCGGTGTGGATCGGTGGTTGCCATGTGGATCCTATGTGCTGTCGCTCGCACCAGACTCGGATTTGGGGTTTTCGTCTGTGGCGGGATGTCCGTCGAGGGTTTTGCCCATCATGACCAGGATAACTATGACGATGATCGACACCACAATAAAAGAGTCCGCGACATTAAAGATTGCGAAATTTGGGACAGCGATAAAATCGATCACGTGCCCGATCCCGAAACCTGGCTCTCGGAACAGACGATCGGTCAGATTGCCTGCAATACCTCCGCCGAGTGCGCCTAGGGTGATGAGCCACGGGAGTGTTCTGGCTCGGAACAGGATCAGGTAGACCACGATGAGAAGACCAACGGCCTGTACGATCGAAAAAATCCAGGTGTATTCGACGCCGATAGAAAACGCTGCCCCTGGGTTTCGGATGAAATGCCAAGTTAACAGCGGGTCTATGACGGTGATGCGTTCGCCTTCGTGCATGCTGGCCAAGACGGCTTCTTTGGACCAAAGGTCTGCAAGGTAGGCCATGGCCATGGGGATCAGCGCGATCCACCAAGCCCGGGGCGCCACCTGTTGTTGCGGATCGGCCAAGTATGCTCCTTCGGCGACAAGGTTTGTGCAAACACAGATGGTCGGCTATTTACTTGAAATAGCCGACCATTGTGAGTGGCATAAGCGATGTGAGCGGTGTTTGCTCAGGCTGCCCAGGACTAGTCAGTGACTCGTGCCTGTGAATCGAGATCCTGGAGCTGGTTTTCGATGAACGAGCGGAGGCGTGAACGATAATCACGTTCGAATCCACGCAATTCTTCGACTTCGCGTTCCAGTACGGTTTTGCGTTTTTCAAAGTCAGCAAGGGTTTTGCGAGAGGTCTCTTGTGCTTCAGTGACAAGACGGTTCGCTTCGCGTTCAGCCTCGGTGACAATCTCTTCGCGTTTGCGTTCACCTTCAGCAACATATTCGTCGTGCAGTCGCTGTGCCATAGCCAAGACACCAGCTGCTGACTCTGCAGTAGCGTCGTGTGTCGATTCTGCAGGTGCTGCAGGTGCTGCAGGTGCTGCGGGTGTTGCAACCGGTTCAACGACCTCTGGTTCAGGTTCGACCGCGGCTTCAGCCACTTCAGGTTCAGCGTCTACCACTGGTAGGTCGGCGGCGGTCGAGGGTTCCTCTTCGCTGCCATCAGCTGGGACTGGAGCTGGGACCGGTGCTTCTTCACCACTTTGAGCCTCAAGCTCCGACACCTGACGACGTAAGTCATCATTTTCCTGATTTAAACGGCGCAGTTCCTCAACGATCTCGTCGAGGAAATCGTCTACTTCGTCTTGGTCGTAGCCTTCACGAAATTTCGTGACTTGGAATTTCTTATTGACTACAACTTCCGGCGTGAGAGCCATGTGGTCACCCCAATTACTTGGTCATGTACAAAATTCGAAAACTTATTGTCTTCTCGTGAGTAGCCTGAGTTTCAAACTCGTGTCTACTTATGTCTCTGTCAGATAACATTAGCACCGTAAAACGCTAAACGAGTAGTCGGCGTGGCTGTTACGTGTAAATATTCGTTGTATTGAGCAAAATTCGTTCATTTTTGCGCATCATGTAGCCCCTTGCAGTGCTACAAACCTGACGATCATCACAATAAAGAACACTACGATGAATGACAGATCGAGAGAGACCTGTCCTAAGCGCAGCGGTGGGATAAAGCGGCGGAAAAACCGCAAGGGTGGATCGGTGAGCGTCATGACGAGTTCTGCAATGACGAGGTTGATGCCGCGGGGCCGCCAGTCTCGTACGAACGCGTTGACTAAGGAATAGAGGATGCGCACCACGAGGATGAAGAAGTAAATGGTCGCAACCAGATACACCATTGTCCAGAGTAATTGCACGAGTCCTCAGCTTCTTCTTGGATGCGTATAGATTGGTGATGCCTAGCAATTTTATGCTTGGTCGAAGAAGTCCTCGTCTTGAGCCGACTGGGAGTGACCGTCAACCACGTTCTCCACGTTTGTTGGAGTTAACAAAAACACCTTATTTGTGACCCGTTCGATAGAACCGTGTAAGCCAAAGGCAAGTCCTGCCGAAAAGTCCACCAGTCGTTTAGCTTCTGTTTCCGCCATATCGGTGACATTAATTATCACTGGGATACCAGATCGAATCGCTTCGCCGATAAGTTTGGCGTCATTATACGAACGTGGGTGGATGGTACGCAGTTTGTGCACTTCAGCGCTTTCCTCTCGGGCCGGGACCACACGTTTGATCGGTGTGACCGGGGCACGGTATTCGTCCTTGTCGTCTGGTACCGGTCGTGGACCAGTCGGTTTGGGATCCACCGGTTTTACCGGTTCTGGTGCTGCTTCCGACGCTGTCGGCTTGTCAGCGATGTCTACTGAAGACGGGCTCGCTTTGCGTTCTTCTTCAAGAAGCTCTTGTTCATAGGTTTCGTCACTATCAGCCAAACCCATTCGGATCATGGCTTTCTTGAATCCGCTAACCATGCGCACCTCAAATCCTTGATGGTTCTAGGACACTATTGACCTTAGTGGACAACTCGTCACAATCACGGGAAATACGCACGATTATGCGGTGTGTCGCACAGTATTCTTGTTATTCGGAGCTTTTCCAGACAAAACCAGCAATACGTCCGACCCCGGGTTGTCGCCGATGGGAGTACAGCTGGGTATTTGTATAGGTGCATTCTTGAATGCACTGCACATGAACGCCGGCGTGTTTCAGGATAGTCTCAGCCGCCGCAGGGAGGTCTAACGAGGGGGTCCCCCATGAGGTTGCTGCTGCAATATCCGGGTGTTGTTTCGCCACCTGGTCACGCAAAGCTTCCGGAACTTCGTAGCAAGCACCACAGATGCCGGGGCCGATAGTCGCGGTGATAGTCCCGGTTTCGAGAGGATCGAGGTCCCGCAGTTGTGTGACAGTGTTTTCCAAAACGCCGTCTAACAGCCCAACTCTGCCGGCATGGGCGATAGCGGTTGGACCGTAATCGGTGGTAAAGGCCACTGGCAAGCAGTCTGCCACCAAGATAGCGATGGGTTGGTTGCCGGTGGCGGAGATAATTGCGTCGCCTTCACCAACCGTGTCTTGGTGGGCCCATCCCGATGTGTTCGCGGTCCGGACGGTAGCAGAGTGGGTCTGGGACACAAAACAACTGCTTCCGGGAAATATCCCGAGGTGTTGCTCTACGTCCCGACGATTCTGGGCAACATCTTCAACGGTCTGATGCTCTTGTCGCACGGTCATCGACATATTGCCGGCAACTGTCGTTGTGAACGCCACCCCGTGCCTTGTATCGGTGTCGTGCTGATAGATTAGCGATTTATTTGAGGAAGTCTGGCACGTCAAGATCGTCGTTGCCTTTATTGGAAGATTCCACGACGGTGGGCAGCGGTTCCACGTTACGTTTTTCGGCTTCGTCTGATGAGCTGTTGTCCTCAGATTCAGCTGAATCGTGCACGTGGTTGGACTCTGGGGCACTCACTGGGCTGATGGACGCAACCGGTGCAACGGGTGCTGCCACTTGGGCCTGCGTACCATCCTGGGAGGCGTTGACCGGATCGTCAAAGCCCGCAGCAATTACAGTAACGCGGACTTCGTCGCCTAGGTTATCGGAGATGACCGCACCAAAGATGATATTGGCTTCTGGGTGGGCGACTTCCTGGACCATCCGGGCAGCTTCGTTGATTTCGAACAAGCCCATGTCGGTACCACCCTGGATCGACAGCAGTACGCCGTGGGCACCATCGATGGATGCTTCCAATAGTGGCGAGGCAATGGCGGCTTCGGTGGCTTCGACCGCGCGGTTTTCGCCTTGTGCCGCACCCAAGCCCATGAGCGCGGAACCGGCACCCTGCATGACAGACTTGACGTCAGCAAAGTCAAGGTTAATCAGACCGGCTGTGGTAATCAGGTCGGTGATACCTTGCACGCCCGATAACAACACTTTATCGGCTTCTTCGAAGGCTTCCATGATAGATATGGAACGATCTGAGATCGATAGCAGACGGTCGTTCGGGATGACGATGAGCGTATCGACTTCATCTCGGAGTGCATCGATACCGGTTTCGGCATTGGTCGCACGACGACGACCTTCAAAAGTGAAGGGGCGTGTTACGACACCAATGGTCAGTGCGCCCAAGGAACGAGCGACACGGGCCACTACTGGTGCTGCACCGGTTCCGGTACCGCCACCTTCGCCCGCGGTCACAAAGACCATGTCTGCACCTTTCAGGGCAGCTTCAATTTCGTCGACGTGGTCTTCAGCTGCTTGCCGCCCAACCTCTGGGTCGGCACCGGCACCAAGTCCACGAGTGAGTTCTCGACCAACGTCCAGTTTCACTTCAGCAGAGGACATGAGCAGTGCCTGGGCGTCAGTGTTGATGGCAATAAATTCAACACCGCGTAATCCGACATCGATCATTCGGTTGACAGCGTTCACGCCGCCGCCGCCGACACCAACAACTTTGATGACGGCCAGGTAGTTCTGGGGTGAGGTCACGATATGATCCCTATTCTGCGTTCGTGGTGGGACGAAGTTCCATCTGCGTCCAAGGTTCCTTCATTAGCACACGATATGCCCACTGCATCGGCTGGGCAATGACCATCGGACGTGTGTCGGCACGATCTTACAAGATCACTGCTAAAAACTATCGCGTGACTGGGAAATCGGGCGCAGAAACATCGTATTCAGCAATTTCAGCGGCCTGCGACTCTTCGAGGCCTAAAAGAGCTTTGAGTACTTCTGTCTTTTTCTCTGCCTGTTCGGTATTTCCCCACATCACAACTTTTCCTGAGCTCAGCTCCAGTTCGATAGAGTCGATAGATCCGCCGGAAGCTGCTCGCACTTGATCTCGTAGGTCTTCTGGTAGCGAGCCTAACACTTCCGTGATGGCGTCGAAAACGTCTTGGTCTACGACGTCCGAAGCTGAAGCAACAACAGGCAGATCGAATTCCTGGGCTTTCTTTGAAGGTATTTCAGCTAGTTCTGTACCCTGTTCAGAAAATACCACGTACTGTTTGCCACGCGGGCTCATCGCAATGGGGGTGTGTTCATTGACGGTCACAACCAGGCCATGCGGGGGTTCTGCTCGTACTGTGACATCATCGACGGCTGGGTTATCCGCAAACAGTTTGGTGACCGTCTGGTCGGTCACCTGTGGTAGTGGAGTGCCGGTCAAACTGGCCGTACGTTCTTCTGCTTCAGACACAGCCACCAAATCTAATCCCTCGTGTGAAATGTCTTCGATGGCCAAGATCGGAGTGAAATACAAGAGCGCCCAACCACCGGTCAGCACTACCACGACCGAAATAGTAATGATCCAACCCATTTTCCGACGCTTGGCCTTCCAATGCTCCGGACTGGGTGGTAGCTCCAGCACGGTATGACCGCTGGCCGCGTTTTCAGCTGGTTTCGAATCACGCTTTGTGCTTCGTGAGGTCTTAGGCTTATTTGCCGCCGCAGTCGAGTTCGTGGCCCCACTTGGCGTCTCAACGGGTTCTAAATTGCTTTCAGTAACCGTTTTTTCATCGGTGTCGAGCGGGCGTTGCACCGAAATGGACTTCACTGGCTTCTTATTCGCCAGGCCGGGAAATTTATTGCTGATATTGTCAGCGGGCTCATCAGGTGGTGTTTTTGACATGGGTTTTAGCTAGTGCGGGTGGTCAATCCGGTCAGGATGTTGTCGACCAATTGATTGACATCGCCGGCACCGAGGGTCAGGATAATGTCACCTGGGGTGGCGGCTTGCACCACCGAGGTGACTGCTTGGTCTGGGGTAGCCACTTGAGTGGCATGCGGATAACGAGCGGTGAGTTCGGCTGATAGTTGCGAAGTAATCAGTTCGGCGGTGACGCCATCGATGGGTGTTTCCCGGGCCTGATAGATGTCCAGGACCCGACAGGTCGACGCGTTGGAGAGGGCGTGTGCAAATCCGTTGGCGAAGTCCTGGGTGCGGGAATACAGGTGGGGTTGGAAGATGACGTGGACCTTATTGCCTGCGGCCATGCTGTTGGCTGCTGTGATGGCCGCGGTGACTTCAGTTGGGTGATGGGCGTAATCATCATAGACGCGTATCTCATTGACGGTGCCGTGGTATTCGAACCGGCGTGCTGAACCGGTAAATGCGGCCAGTCCTGCAGCAGCATCCTCTGCTGGTATTCCTGCCACGACGGCGGCTAAGAGGACGCCGGCTGCGTTCAGCGCGTTGTGCGTGCCCGGCGTTGCGAGGCTGACCACCTGGTGATGGCCATCAGCGAACCGGTAGGTTACCTGTTGGCCGGTGCCGGAAACGTCGGGCTGAATATCGGTCACCGCCAAGTCCAAGCTCTGGACATGCGTGTGGCCACTATCCACCGGATTCATGCTGGTTGCTAAACCATAGGTGTACACCTTGGCACGCGGTTTTTGTGCTGTAGCTGCGTCACGGTGACGTTGTCCTAGAGCGGCGGCGCCAGCATCATCGGCACAAATGATCAGTGCGCCGTCTTCGCCGATGTTATTGGCAAAGTCCGTGAAGACCTGATGCACCGCTGCTTCCGTGCCGTAGTAGTCGAGGTGATCGGCTTCAATATTCGTGATGATTGAGATATCGGGGGCGTAGTTCAACAGTGAGCCGTCCGATTCATCAGCTTCAGCGATGAACCACTCCCCTGCACCGTGGTCTGCGTTGGTGCCCAGATTTGCGATACCTGCGCCGACCGCAAAGGTGGGTTCAAAACCAGCGTGGGCAAAAGCCACCGCGGCCATGGATGATGTGGTGGTTTTACCATGGGTCCCGGCAACGGTGAGCACTTTTTTGCCGTCCATCGCTGCCGCGAGCCCCTGGGACCGGTGAAAAATCGGAATGCCTGCAGCCTCGGCCGCCTGACGTTCTGGGTTTTCTGGACCGGCCACCGTGGAAGCGATAATGACGTCAATGGTTTGGCCGGTTTCTTCGTATGCCCGGGTAATGTTGTCGGCGGCGTAGCCGACATAGATTTTGGCGCCCCGTTGCCGCAGCTGGTCCATGACGGGGAGATCTTTGGCATCAGTCCCCGTGACGGTGATACCCCGGGCCGCCATAATACGTGCAATGCCGGAGACACCTACACCCCCGATTCCTAAAAAGTGGGCGTGGGTGATGTCGTGGAGGGCAGGAACGTCGTGGTGCGTCATCGAGCGACTTTCGTTTCGGTGATGATGGTGGCCATGGTTTCGGCGGCATCAGTGATGCCTAGGCTTTTGGCGGTCTGTGCCATGTAGTTCAGCCGCGGTTGGTCATTGAGCAGTTCTGGCAGCCGAGTAGCGACCCATTGCGATGTAAAGTGTTCATCGGCAACGACAACAGCGGCACCAGACTCTTGCAAGCCTGCTGCATTGAGTTCTTGTTCCCCGTTACCTACCGGCAGGGGCACTAGCACCGACGGTAAGCCGATGGCAGCAATTTCGTGGACAGTGCCGGCACCGGCGCGGGCGACCAGAAGATCTGCCGTTTGATATACCCTCGCCAGTCCATCGATATATTCCGTTTGAACATATCCGGGTTTTTGGACCAGGTTGCCGTCGGCGTCCATCACGGCTTTGTCTCTGCCTGTCAAATGTAAAATCTGTGCTCCCGAGGCGAGCAGTTCATCGAGGGCACCGCCGATAGCTTGGTTCAGATTCAAAGCCCCGGAAGACCCGCCAGTAATGACCAGCGTGGTGCGGTCTGGCTCTAATCCTAGGGACCGTCGGGCTTCAGCTTGCATCGTGGGGCCCACGGGGAGTTGGGAGATTTCTGTGCGCATCGGCATACCAACGTGGATGGCACCGGGCAGGTCAGTATTTTCGAAAGCGCATGCCACAACGGTGGCGAAGCGTGCTGCGAGCTTATTAGCCAGTCCCGGACGGACGTTTCCTTCGTGGACGATTACAGGGATTTTTTCAGCGCGTGCAGCAAGATACACGGGAGTGGTTGCGTAGCCACCGACACCTACGACCACCTGGGTCTGGTGCTCACGCAAGAGCACGCGAGCCTGTTTGATGGCTTTGCGCAGCCGAAATGGCAATGAGAAGAGATTTGTTGACAAACTGCGCGGCATGGGAACTTTTTCAACGGTCGAAAATGCGTATCCTGCGTCGGGAATGAGCTGGGCTTCCATTCCTTCGGCGGTGCCGATCATCAGAATATTGGCATGAATATCAGTGTCCTGGTATTTTTTGACCACAGCGTCTGCCATGGCCAGCATGGGTGATACGTGCCCGGCCGTTCCGCCGCCGCAAAAGACTACGTTCATGGTCGTGTTCATTCTGTCGATTGTACGCTTTCTTTGGGAACAGGTGAGCCTAGATGAGTATTCGTGTGCTGTTGGATTTTGTGGGCTTGTTCGCGAGCAAACGATAGCACGACTCCGACAGCCAAAATTGCCATGAGTAAGGCAGAACCCCCGGCCGAGATGAATGGGAGGGGCACCCCGATTACGGGCAGGAGTCCGGTAACCATGGCGATGTTCATAAAGGCTTGGCCTAACAGCCAGGTCATGATGGCGCCAGTAGAGATCCGGACGAAGTGATCATTGGTGTTGTATGCCACCCGGAACATACCGATGCCCAAAACGATGAACAGTCCGATCACGAGCAGGGCACCTAACAGACCGAGTTCTTCGCCGAGCACCGTGAAAATGAAGTCGTTGCCAGCTTCAGGAATATAGGACCACTTTTGACGCGACTGGCCCAAACCGACTCCAAACCAACCGCCGGAGGCTAGCGCGAAGATACCCTGTTCATATTGGTAGCAAGGATCGGCAGCGTGGTCACATTGTCCCAGCCAGGCTTGGATGCGCAACATTCGGTTGCTGGATTGAGCGGTCACAATGGCCACACCGATTAAGCCAATGACTGCGGTGCCGAGCAGATAGCTGGTGCGCATACCGCCCAGATAGAGCACGGCGGCAATGATCATCAGCATGATCAATACGGTACCCAGGTCCCGTCCGGCCATGATGAGTAAAACGATCACCATGCCGAAGGGGAACACTACTGGTATGAGGAGATCTCTACCGTAGGGCCGGGTTTTAAGTTTTTGACTCAGAGCATAAGCGGCCCAAACGCTGAATGCGAGTTTGGCCGCTTCAGCGGGTTGGAAGGAGAACCCTGCTACGAAGATCCAGTTTCGGTTGCCGTTAATCTCTAGGCCAAGCGGGGTAAAGACTAAGGCCAGCAGCACAATGGAAGCGATCAGTGTCACGACCGAGAGCCTATGGTAAGTCGCCCGGGTCCACTTGCCCATCCAGAACAACACGATGATGCCGACTGCCGCGTAGAGGCCTTGTGACCGTAGGGAGGCGAACGATCCTTGCCCGCCGATGTACTCGACAGAAGATGCGGAAAGCACCATGACTACGCCAATGAATGTCAGCGCCAGAGTGGGCCCCAGGATCAACCAGTATGCGGATTTAGTGGAGTGTGCCCCGGTTATCCAATCCCATGCGCGAGCTACACGGGGTACTGGACCATTGGTCATAACGGACTCCTGGTGGTCGGCGGTATTAGTGTCCCGGGTAGTTTATGTCGCTGAGCAGTTGTGCAATGGCTTCGGTGAATGCTTCACCACGGATATTGTAGTTTTTGAACTGGTCCATGGAAGCAGCCGCGGGAGACAGTAACACGGTATCTTCGGGTGCTGCGATGCGGTGCGCCAGGTTGACCACGTGTCGCATCACCGCTGAACCGTCTGCGAAATCCACTGTAGTGTCTTTGAGGTAGTCGGCGTGTATCGGCACATCGGGCGCGTGTCGCTGGAGTGCTTCAAGAATCGGCTCTTGATCTGTTCCGATCAAGATCACTGCTTTCAGGTGGGCTTTATGGTCTCGCACTAATTGGTCGTATGACGCGCCTTTCGACAGGCCGCCGGCGATCCAGATGATGGGGTCGTAGCTGGCTAATGCGGCATCTGTGGCGTGTGGGTTGGTGCCCTTGGAGTCATTTACCCACAACACATCTTCGAAGTGGGCCACTGCCTGGATGCGGTGTGGTTCTGGTTCGTAGTTGCGCAAACCGGTCCGGACTGCGGCCGGTTCGACTCCGACGGCACGCACCAGCGCAGCAGCGGCCAGGGCGTTGAAAACCATGTGTTTTGGGGCCGGGCTGCCAATATCGGAAAACTCGCCCAGTTCTAATGCTTGTGTGCTTCGGTTGGCGAGGTAGGCGCGATCTACGAGTAGATCGTCCACAACCCCGACCATGGAGCGTTGCGGTGTGTCAGTGGTCACTCCGATAGCACGGCAACCTTCGATAACATCGGCTTCTTCAACCATGCGCATGGTGTCCGGTTCGTGGTCATTGTAGATAGCCGCGATCCGAGTATTTTCGTAGATTTTGGCTTTTGTTGCCGCGTAGTTGTTGAAACCACCGTGCCAGTCCAGGTGGTCTTCGGCCAGATTCAACACCACGGATGCTTCCGGTTCGATGTGTTGGACCCAGTGCAACTGGAATGACGACAACTCCACGATTAACAGATCAAAACCATCTGGATACCGGATCGCGTCAAGGATCGGGGTGCCCACATTGCCCACGGCTACCGCGTCGAGGCCTTGCGCTCGGGCCATGGACTGTGCCATCGTGGCCACTGTCGTTTTTCCGTTGGTACCGGTCAGCACCACCCATCTAGCGGTACGTTTGCCTTCGCGCTGGCGAACTCGCCAGGCGAATTCGACATCACCCCAGATGGGGATGTTGGCTTGTTGTGCTGCATGCAGTACGGGGTTATCGGGTCGCCATCCAGGAGAGGTGATTACTAGATCAATGCGGCCCCCGATCGCGTGAGCATCGGGCAAGCCTTGAACCGCTTCGTCTCCCAGGAGCACGTCTTTCACTCCGACAAGTTTGAGGGTGTCTGCCGCGTGTCTGTTGTGGGCAGTGTCTTGGCCATCGACGACTAATACGGAGGCGCCTAATTCAGCCAGGGTGTCCGCAACCGAGAATCCGGTGATGCCGATGCCGGTAACCAGCACGGAGAGTTGTGACCAGTCTGCGTCCCAGGTGGTCAGTTGGTTCAGGTCTGTGTTCATCGGAGAATCACCCATTCGGCATAGAACAGCGATAGAGCGGCGATGACGAAGCCCAGCCCGACCAGCCAAAAGCGGACCACCACGGTGACTTCGGCCCATCCTTTGAGTTCAAAGTGGTGTTGTAGAGGCGCCATCAGGAAGACACGTTTGCCGCCGGAAAGTTTGAAGTAGCCCACCTGGATGATCACGGATGCAGCAATGACAACCATCAGTCCTGCCAGGATGACGAGTAGCACTTGGGTTTTCGAAAAAATCGCAAAGCCAGCCAGCGCACCACCAAGTGCCAAGGAACCTGTATCGCCCATGAAGATTTTGGCCGGTGCGGTATTCCACCAGAGGAACCCAAGCAGCACGCCGGCCAGGATGGTCCCCAGCAGGGCCAGGTCCATGGGGTCGCGGACTTCATAGCATCCACCCGCTGTGGTAGGGCCATAGCAAGATTGGTTGTTTTGAAACACGGTCATCAGCACGTACCCAACAGAGACCATGGCCACCGCACCGGTTGCCAGTCCGTCAAGCCCGTCGGTGAGGTTGACGGCGTTGGTGGTTGCAGTCGTAATCAGATTGGACCAGATCACAAACAAGATTGCGCCGATGATCGTGCCGAAGAATGCAAAATCCCAGGACAGGTCTCGAAATACCGAGATAGCCGTGGATGCCGGAGTGAGCCCGTTGTTGTCAGGGAAATTCAGCGCCAAAATGGCGAAGGTAATGCCGACGGCACCTTGGCCAACGATTTTTCCTACCGGGGTGAGACCCAGAGATCGCTGGTTGGAAATTTTGATGTAATCGTCGAGGAACCCTACGAGTCCCATGCCGGCGGTCAGGAATAATAAGAGCAGTGCGGAGACGGTCAGGCCCGAGTTTTCGAGTCCCAGCAGCATCATGATCCAGTGGGTAAGGAAGTACACCACTACAAAGTTGCCAACAATGACCACGCCACCCATGGTGGGGGTGCCGCGTTTTGTGGCGTGCGTGGTGGGGCCGTCGTCGCGAATAATCTGTCCGTAACCGCGTTTATGGAGCAGTCGAATAAAGAGCGGTGTCCCTACGACGGTAAAAATGGCGCCCAGTACAGCACCGAGTAGTAGACCAATCACTTGCGCATCTCCTTGTGCCCCACCAGCAAGTCATGGGTGGTGAGTTTATCGGCGAGTTCCCACAGGCGGGTGCCATTGGACCCTTTGACGAAAATGATGTCTCCTGGTGAGGCATGTTGTGCTAGCAATTCAAACGCTTCATCGTTGGACTGCACGTGATCAACTTCGTCGCCCCAGGATCCTTCATTAACGGCGCCCGTATATAACGCTCGTGCTTGGTCCCCGACCACGACGAGTTGATCAATATTTAACCGCACAACGACTTCGCCGAGCAGAATGTGTTCCTTGGCATGTTGATCTCCCAACTCCAGCATGGGGCCAAGCACCGCCCAGGTTCGGCGACCAGTATTTCGTCCCAGCATGGTCAAGGTTTTTAACCCGGCACGCATAGATTCTGGGTTGGCGTTATAGGCGTCATCAAGAATGGTGATGCCATCTGGTCGGTCTGTGCGAGCCATACGGTGAGCCGATACCGGTTTGATGCGCGGCATGGCCGCTGCGATCGTATCGAAATCGACACCGGCCGCAAAAGCCGCGGTGGTCGCCGCGAGCAGATTGGTTGTGTGGTGTTCGCCAATCAGTTGGGCGGTCACGTCTCGGCCGGTCCGATCGATTTCCGTGGATTCCGGCGCATGGTATTGCAGGGTGAACCGTGGATTCTCATTATCGGTTGTAGCGGCATCCGCTGCGTACACCAGCCGCTGGCGTTGGGGTGCGCTCGACGCCGCAGAGAACCAGATGATGGAGGCGTTTGCCGGCAGACGATCGGCCATGCTGGCCACTTGAATATCATCCGCATTGAGCACCGCGATACCGCCGTCTGGTAGTGCTTCCACGAGTTCGCCCTTGGTTTTGGCAATATTTTCAATCGAACCAAAGGATGCTGCATGTGCGGTTCCGACGTTGAGCACCACAGCAATATCCGGGCGGACGATGTCGGCAAGTTCGGTGATGTTACCCAGCCGATCAGCACCCATTTCCACTACCAGATAGCGGGTGTCCAGTGCTGCGGTAAAGATGGTCAGTGGGACGCCGACTTCACTATTATAGGAGCCCTGTGGTGCCACCGTGGGCCCGTTGGCAGCCAGCAGCTCGGCGAGAGCATCTTTTGTGGATGTTTTCCCCGCCGAACCGGTGATACCGATCACCGTGGTTTGCGAGTGCTGCCGGATCTTTTCCACAATATATCGGGCGAGGTCGGCCATGGCGGTTGTGGCATCGTTGACAAGAACGGCCGGGTCAATATTGCCCTGCTCGTCGGTGGTTTCACGTTCTGCCAGGATCAGCGTTGCGCCGGCTTGTCGGGCTGAGCTAATAAAGTTATGTCCATCGGTGTTTTCCCCGCGTCGGGCAATAAACAGTGAGCCCGGGACCATGAGCCGTGAGTCGGTGTTAGCCGAAGTGACTTTGGTGGCGGCGTCAACGGTAGACGTCAGTCGGCCGCCAGTGGCTTCAGCAATCTGGTTCGCTTTGAGTTCAATCATGTCGCTTTTGACCTTACCGTCTTAGTCCGTCTCTTGTGATGACGCGGGGCCGGTTGTGATGAATCCGTGATCCACCAGTGCCTGATGTAACACCACGCGGTCATCGATGGCGAATGGCACTCCGGCAATATCTTGATGTGTTTCATGGCCTCGTCCCGCGGCGAGAATGGTGTCCCGGGCCGTTGCCAGCTGTACCGCATGGGCTAGCGCATCAGCGCGTGGGGCAATCTCCAAGACTTCTGGACGATGCGCTAGGGTTTGCGCCTGTGCTTGCGCTGCCTTCGTCACGGCGCTACGAATATGCATCGGATTTTCGTAGTGTGGATCATCATCGGTGACAATCACCACATCGGCGTAGCGTGCCGCGATACTCCCCATAAGTGGCCGTTTAGCGGTGTCACGATCACCGGTCGCCCCAAAGACGACGATGGTGCGTCCCGCCTGTCCATGGTGCTGCTTGCTAGACCGATTGACAGCCTGCAAAGCCTGAGTGAGACCATCCGGGTTATGGGCGAAGTCGACGATGACGGTCGGCTCATTGGAGATCACTTCCATCCGTCCGGGCACCGCAGATTCAAACGGTGAGTGAGCGTGTGATTGCAGCACCGCAGCAATGTTGTCCCAGTCTTGCGGGGCGTGGCCGGCAAACACCATCACCGCAGCTAGCGCCGCGTTCGCGATATTGAATTTCCCGGGCATCCCAACCCTGGTGCGCACGGTAAAGTTGGAGTGGTGGCGCAGCGTAAATGCGTGGCCTAAGCCGGCGGGCTCGATTTCGGTAATACGCCAGTCGCTATCAAAAAGTGGCGTGGGTGCTACGGCTGCTGGCCCAAGGTCAAGGGTGACGGCCCCGGGGGTTTGTGCTGCCAGTTGCTGCCCCCAGTGCGGTTCAGCTCCCCCGTTAAGAGTAATTACCTGAAGCATCGAATGCTCTTGCTGAAACAGCAGGGCCTTAGCCTGAAAATAGGCTTCCATAGTGCCATGCAGGTCCAGGTGGTCCTGTGTCAGGTTGGTAAATCCTGCCACGCCATAACGCAGGCCAAAAGTGCGTCGGTAGTCCATCGCGTGAGAGGAGACTTCCATCGCTGCGACTTCTACTTCGGCTTCGCGCATCCGTGCTATCAGACTATGGAGCTCTGGTGCTTCAGGGGTGGTGAATTCTGAAGGCATTGAAACCCCGTCAATGCGGGTTTCAATCGTGCCGATGAGCCCTGTTTTCTGATCAATTGCGGCCAACAGTGCGTTGAGGAAGTATGTCGTGGTGGTTTTCCCGTTTGTTCCAGTGACACCATATACTTGTGGCGTTACAGCATCAGTATTGCCATAGATGACGGCCGCAGCATCGGCAAGGGCAGTCCGCAGATCGTCGACGACAATATGGGGGACCTCAGCCGGAATGCGTGAAATGCCACTGTCATCGGTCAATACGGCAACCGCACCGACTTGTCTTGCCTGTGGTATGTAGTCTGCGCCGTGATGACGTGCCCCGGCGACAGCAACGTATAGGTCGCCGGGCTCGACGGTTTTAGAATTCATGGAAATGCCGGTTACGATCTGTTTTGGGTCGCCAAAAAGTGTCGGACTATAGCGTGCTAGCCGTTCGACAAGTGCTTCGAGTTTTGTGTTAATTTTCGTTTTAGGTCGTAACATGGTCAGTGCGGTATACCCGCCGTCTTGGGTTACCAAGGCCTTTCCTGTGGGTCTTCGGTAAATACATCATAATGCTGCGGTCCCGTTTCGGATGGAGGCACGGAATATTTACTTAGCAGGTATTCCATCACGTCTGCTGCGGTGTCGGTGACCTGCCAGGATTCCCAATCGCCCTGCGGTCGGTGTACGGCAACGGACACCACAAATTGGGGATCATCTAGCGGTACGATACCAGTAAATGACGTGGTGTAGCCGTCATAGCCGCTAGCCCCAGCAGCTTGGCCCGTTCCGGTCTTTCCGCCGACCCGATAACCGTCGATTTTTGCGGCTTGCGCGGTGCCTTCCTGGACGACGCCTTCCATGAATTTCAACATTTCATCCGCAGCGTCTTTCGAAACCACTTGTCGTGGCTCTGTGGGTGGCTCCCAAGACGTCTCGATACCGTCAGCATCTATATAGGAGTCAATCAGACGTGCTGGCATCATTTCGCCTTCATTTGCCAAGGCCTGGAAGATTCGTGTGGTGTGTAGGGAGGTGAGGGAATAGCCCTGCCCGAAGGTGGTGGTGAAGTGCTGTCGGCGGTCCCAACTTTCCCAAGGGGTGAATAGGCCCTGGTTGACTCCGTTGAGGCCAATGTCGATTGGCTCACCGATACCAAAGTCTTTCATATATTCCCAACGTTTTTCAGCGCTAAGCTGTTCGCCGACTTGTACGGTTCCGGTGTTATAAGAGCGAGTGAAAATACCGGCTGTGGTCATGTCATACGTGTCGTGTGGCATCGAGTCGCTGATGATTTCGTCATTAAACGTTTGTTTATTGGGGACGGTCCATTCTTGTTCCGGTGTCACTTTGCCAGCATCCAGGGCCATGGCAAAGGTGACCGCCTTGCCTGTGGATCCTGGTTCAAAACTTTGGGTCACTGATGTTGGTCGCCAGAATAGTTGATCGGTGGCGGAGGGATCGGTCGGATCAACCGTTTGGGAGTCAGCCAGTGCCAGAATATCTCCGGTTTTGGCATCCATCACCACAACATTGCCCCACTCCGCGTTGTATTGGTCGACTTTCTCGGCGATAGCTTCCTGGGCGTACCATGAAACGTCTTGATCAATGGTGAGCCGAACATCGTCACCGTCGACGGCTGGCGTTTCGGAGAAAGAAGCATTCGGAATACGCACCCCGTCGGCTGAAATTTCGAAGACGCGCTCACCAGCGTGACCACTGAGTTGTTCGTTTTGCGATTGTTCAATGCCTTCTAGCCCTTGACCGTCGTGCCCGTTAAAACCTAGGACGGATCCAGCCACGGCTCCGTTAGGATAGATTCGTTCAGCTACGGGTTCCGATAGGAGCCCTGGGATGCCCACATCTAGGGCCTGTTGACGTACTTCAGGGGTGACCCGTCGAGAAACCATCCGATATGGCCGATCACCAATCATGAGTTCTCGCAGCTGGGCGTATTCCATATCCAATACGTCGGCAAGCTCATGGAGTTGTTCCTCGATGTCTAGCTCAACATAGCTCGACTCTTCTGGATCCCACACTTGGGAATCTTTTACCAGGCGCTGATCAACAACAAGATCGTATCGTTGTACAGACTCTGCCATGACGTTGCCATCACGGTCCAAAATAGAGCCTCGTTCAGGGGCCAATGTCACAGGTCGGGTTCGCCGGTCCATGGCCTGTTGTGCTTGATCCTCGGCATCGATACCTTGGATGAACACGAGCCGTCCGCCGAGCAGGAAAAGACAGATCATAAGCAACACCATGGTCACTTTTAATCTGGACTTCAGTGCTGCGCTCACAGGCATTTTTGGCACGCAACTCACCTACCTTCAACATTGCTAACCCGCAACCGGTGTTAGCGGCCGGACGGCAGGCTTATCTGGGGTCCTTGAAGACTACCCACAGACGATGTCTCGGCGGTATTTGCCACGCCATCTTCGCCCGACGCGTTCGCGGTTTCCTGCACCGGGATGGATACTTGTGGCTCAACAATTTTTACGGTATTGGAAGCGGGTCCGGGGACATCTTCATTCGTGACAGTAACGGGCTCCGAATCAGCGTTTCTTGGAACCTCAACTTCAGAAGGGACCCCGGTGCTGGATCGAACCGTCGGTTTGGCTACAAAACTTGTCGGAGTGTTATCTGCTTCCGCAGCGGTGGCTTTACCAATAACTTTGCCCGACGCTAAATCAATCGACGCGGAGGTTCCCGGCAGCACCATCCCCATATCGGCTGCTTGTTGGGCAACCGCTTGAGGTGCTGATTTTTGGGATAACTGTTGCGCTAGAGATTCATTTGACTGCGTGATGCTTGTCAGTTGGTTGTTGAGTTCGACCATGTCATATTGTCTATTCGAAACCACAATGTTGACAATCAGCACTACTAGAAGCGCGAGCACCGGTACGGATAGCACGAAGATACTGTAGCCAATCGGTGCGCGTTTAAGCTGGCCCGATATGACTTTGAGCTGATCGCGACGCGTCCTTGCATCAAGCTCTCCATCACCAGACACATGGCCTGGTTCGGCACCTATATACTGATCGGGCTCTTCCTCGAGCCGCCGCGCCGTAGCTTCGGTCGAGTATTCGGGACGCAATTCGCGGATGTCTAAAGGGGAAGTCGTCATCCGTTGCTCCTAGTGGGTCGAATTTTTTCTATTGCGCGTACTTTTGCAGAAGTCGCACGTGGGTTATCTGCAATTTCCTCTTCAGTCGGTTTCTCTGTTCCTCGGGTGAGTATCTTGACGACAGGTGCATGCTCTTCCACTTCCACTGGAAATCCCGGCGGCGTCAGGCTTTTGGCTTCTTGCTGGAAAGCTTTTTTCGTGATCCGGTCTTCTAGTGAGTGGTAGCTCATCACAACCATTCGGCCCCCAATGTGCAATGCAGCAAGGGCCGCAGGCAACGCATCACGTAAGATGCTTAGTTCTTCGTTGACCTCGATCCGCAGTGCTTGGAATGTTCGTTTGGCCGGGTGACCACCAGTGCGACCCGCAGCTACCGGTACCGCACCGCGGATGACTTCGACTAAGTCACCAGTGCGTGAGAACGGTTGCTGGCTGCGGCGCTCAACGATGGCGGTAGCGATCCGGCGGGCAAATTTATCTTCGCCAAATCGACGGATGAGTTGCTCTAGTCTGTGCTGGTCGTAGTCATTGACGACGTTTGCAGCGCTGAATCTGGCTGTCGGATCCATTCGCATATCCAGTGGCGCATCATATGAATAAGCAAAGCCACGCTCGCGCTCATCGAGCTGATATGAGGACACCCCGAGGTCATAAAGTACGCCATCTGCAGCGTCTTGACCGGCTGACGTTAAGGCGTCAAAGATCTCATCATAGGTGCCGTGGAATGGGACAAAGCGATCACCAAATGAACTGAGGCGTTGTCCTGCTAGTTCCAGTGCTTGGGTATCTCTATCGATACCAATGATCGTGACATCGTGAAATCGCTCCAGCATCATTTCAGTATGTCCGCCCATACCCAGGGTTGCATCGACGATGATGGGCTGGCGATGTTGCCGTCGGGCAGCTTCTACACCGGGCGTCAGGAGATCAATCACACGTCCTGCCATTACTGGCACATGACGTTCAGCAGCGTTTGGAACGGCTTGCTCAGAACCCTGCTCGCCGTGGTCGCGTCCTGCCATTGCGCTCCTCTGTTCTACGCTGTCGCTGCCCATAAAAGTGATAACTCTTACTTCAGATCCCTATCCGTGCACCTGGCCCAGGGGAAGGCGGGCCAGCTGTTCGGATAGAGGTCTGAAATAAGAGAGCTAGTCGTCATTGAATTATTTGCCAGGCAGTCATAAGCGTTAGAACAATCCAGGAATGATTTCCTCGTCGGTCTCGGAGAAAGCCGATTCCTGCTGCTCGAGGTATGCATTCCAAGCGGTCTGATCCCAGATTTCTGCTCGAGTGCCAGCACCAATGACTGCAACATCTCTGTCCAGTCCCGCATATTCGCGCAGCGGAGCCGGAATAGTGATCCTGCCTTGCTTATCCGGTTTCTCATCGGATGCACCAGATAAGAAAACACGAATATAGTCTCTGGCCTGACGCGAAGAAAGCGGTGCTTCTCGCATCTGGTTGTGTACTCGCTGGAATTCCTCCATTGAAAACACATACACACAGCGTTCCTGACCTCTAGTCAGAACTAGACCGTCAGCCAGCTCATCTCTGAACTTTGCTGGCAAGATCAAACGAGACTTTTCGTCCAACCGTGGAGTGTATGTACCCAAAAACATCCGGGACTACCTCCAACTTGATCTGACCTCATTGCTCTAACGTTGCGATCACCGTCCTCTACGCGCTCCACTTTACCCCACTTCTCCCCACATTCAATACTTCTTCGACCATTCTCAGACATTTTTAAAAATATTCCAATTGGCAACCGTCACAAGAAGTGCGTGAGAACGGCTTGTTTACAGGGGTTTAGCCCACCGGGAGGAAAGTGGAGCACTCTTGGGGAGCGTGGTGGAGGGGAAGAGTCTTCAAAAGTGACTATTGCGACAAAAATCGGCTCAATATGGATAAGACACGGCGTCTGGTCGATCTATACAGCCGACACACCAACCAGTGGAGGAAAGTGGGGACGGCCTCAGCCCCTATCTTTCATCTAGCGTTGCTGAAGCTAGTTACGATGGAGGACAATAAGTACCTCGCCAGCATGATTCGTCAGCGAACTAACTGAAGGTTTTGATTTGCAAAGAACACTCTCCAGGAAGACACATCCTGCCCAGCCATACAGCGCTGGAGCACGTCTGTGGATGCTTGTCGCGTGTCTTTCTGCCCTTGTCCTCACGTCCTGCGGGGCTGACGTCAACACTCAATTGGAGATCCACGACGACTTCTCTGGCACTCGTGCTTTCGTACTGACCATGACCGATGCAGACGCGGATAGGCTCTCCGGCGGCATCGACGCAGCTGAACAGGTACTCGATAATGGTGCACCAGAGATGCTGTCATTCGAAGGGGTGCAAGCCGAGGACGAAGGGTATAGCGCAACCTTTACGATGTCATTTGACGACTTGAGCGATTATCAAGAGCAAATCAACGCCTTGCTCGATGCTTCCAACGTTGCAGAATCTGATCGCCAGATGAATCTTGAGGTCGATGAACAGCACCTATTCACATCGGTCCTCCTGGAAGAGGACTTTTATAATGACGATTTGATGCGGTGGGCGTCAACAGCTCTCATTGATAAAGAAATCGTAGACGCCAACTCAACAGTCTTGACAACCAGCGGGAGTGCCAGGGTCGTCTTCAATGGAGAAGAAATCGAAACCTCCACTTCGCTCCCCCGGATCAGTTTCAGTTTCACAGACGATCATAGGTTCAGAGATATTGACTTAGATGTGGATCTGGCTGCATCTGGCGAGACTCGCATCATGCTGACCTATGAGATGTCACCCAATTCGGATCCGGCCCAAAAGCAATTCCTAGACGACCGAATAACCCAACTCCAAGCTCTGGATGGTGCGACAGAAGTCGCCGAAAACTCAGACGTCAGCACTGGGGTCGAAAGACGCGAGATTGCTGCCACTTTTTCATCAGCGCAAGCTACCAGTGCTGGACTACAAATACTGCTGGCCAATGATGAAGCCTCTTTTAAAGTGACCGAACTGAGCGATAATGAGTCCCCCGACGTTGTGATGCAGTATGCGGGGGAGAATTGGACGTGCGATACTATCTGCGATCCCACCAACTTGCAGCTTCTTGATGGAGAAACCACGTATCCAGACCAGTGGCAGTTGCAGGAAGAACGTCGCGGTGAAGGCAAGTTTTTCCTGGAGTTCAACCAGGGAATGCCGTTAGACTCCCTCACATCAACGACACAGCTCGAGTTCAACGGCGACCTGCAACAACGCCTTGAGTTTGTGGTTGACAATAAAACACAGCACGGGCATGAGGATTCAGTTGCAGAACTCTTCAAACCACCGGAAAATATTGGATCATTTCATTCCACTGTCCAAGATGCAAAAACCATCTATACCACGACGTTTCGCGAGCAAACTGCTGAGGATCTGACCAACACCATTAATAGTTACCTTGAATCTAAAGATATTGAGGAAACAGCGTCGATTGGCATTGACCCGCGGCGCGGTTTCTGGCCCTCATATGACCTACAAGTTGACCTGTCACCCATTTGGGAACTAGCGCCGGGCAGGATCGAAGAACGTGCTACCTTTGAAGTCGAACTTCCGCCTCTACACTCGGGCGATAGTGACGCTGTAAAAGCTTCCGGTCAAAACCTGACCATGGAAGACTCCACCGGCACTTTCGTGGTCAGCGCTAGCGGCCCAACGGCCACCACAGTGTGGGTCACTACTATAGCGCTGCTACTAGCTGCTGCGCTTGTGACAGTACTTATTCGAACGAGAAAAGCCGCGACTCGGGTCTGGGGTGTCGCCCCGATCAAAACCGAAGATGCCCGAGCATATAATGTACAAGGCCCCAACGATGCTCTGACCGAATCGGAGATCTTTCAAGCTCCACTGGCTCCCATCCTTCAGAATGATACTTCTCATGAGACGACCAATCTTGCTGGAGCATCGACAGCAGACAAGGTTCCTAACCGAAACCGACCGAAAACTTTTCCCGATCTGCCAGTGCCGTCGAACTCCGATTATCAAGAGTTGCAGCAACGACTCGACGCTAACGACGAGTCAGAGGACCACGACGTGCTAGACAAGCCAAAAGAGGACGAGGAATAACCTCACTGGGAAACAAAAAACCCGCAGCGTCTGCTGCAGGTCTTTTTGTGAAGGGCAAATGCCAGGGGTGTGACAAAACTTATTGCTGCCGACGCCGCTCATCCCAGCGGGATTCTAGCCCTTCCATAAAACCGGGATTTGATTTTGATTGATGACCAGATCCACCACGCCCACCAGATTTGCTTGGCGGCCGGGTAGTCCGTTTTGTGGCTAAGAAAATACCGCCACCCATAATAATGAACCCGACTATCCCTAGCCAAATAGCATCGATGGTCACGCCGGTCAAGAGCACGACGATGCCGATGGTGGCCATCAGGACACCAAGCACGATATTTCGTGTTGAAAACCGACGTAGTGGACCGTCTTTGCTCATCTGCATCTGCGATGCAAATTTGGGATCCTCTGAAATCAGCTGAGATTGAATCTCAGCGAATGCCTCTTGCTCTCTGTCTGATAAACCCACTGTTGCCTCCACCTGTGTTACCAAAAATTCTACCGAATCTTCGGTTGAGTTTGTTTCCATTCTAAGGTTTTTGCCTGACTATTTGCTGAGATTGTCACATGGTGAAGTACATCTTTCAACACCTACCCGTCGGACGGCCGCTCTTGACGTTCGTGCCGTAGAAGTGTCGCAGGCTTAATAGCGGCACTTGGGAACTTCTTGGCTACATCATCCAAAATTTGGTCCGTCGAATACCAGTCCTGGTGATCGTTAATTTGAGGTGAAGGATCTGTCACTTCAAATAAGGTCTCTTGCGTTTCTCGTTGTCTATCTGGCTCGGCGACTCTATCTGCACGTACCCCAAGCAGGCGAACCGGGTGCCAACGTTGCGACATGAGGACATCAAGTAATGGCCTGGTGTGATTGAAAAATACTGCGCCCGAGGTCGCCGGCACATTCAGTGTGGTCGATTTCGTTCGCGTAATAAATTCACTATCTTTGACTTTGACAGTGATGCCCCAGGCTACAAGACCATCGTTTCGCATTCGTCGAGAACATTCATAAGACAGATCCAGCAGATATTTCTCTAACTCTTCTGATCGTGTAATGTCCCGTTCAAACGTATGTTCAACGGATACGGACTTTGCATCCTGACGTGGTTCTACAGCCCGAGGATCCTCGCCACGTGCCAGTGCTACGATTTGCGGTCCCACGACACCCAACCACCGTCGCATACGTATCGGCTCTGCTTCAGCCAAATCCCCCACCGTATGAATATCAGCGTTGTTGAGCCGTTGAACCAGCTTTGGACCAACTCCCCAAATAACGTTCACGGGTAACGGGGCAAGATATTGTCGAGTCTGCTGTGCAGGAACCACCCCAATACCGTCAGGCTTAGAACGATCAGACGCAATTTTTGCTACTGATTTATTTGCTGCAACGCCGACAGTAGACGGTAGACCAGTCGCCTCTCGCACGCGCTGCTTGATCAGCGCAGCGATCTGGGCGGGACTCCCCAACCGACGACGGGCTCCGGCCACATCAATAAAGGCCTCATCAATGGAAAGCTGTTCGACCATCGGAGTGATGTCGTGTAAAACACGCATGACCTGCTTCGATGCGTCAGTGTATTTATCGCGGGTGGGTTCAATAATGATGAGCCGAGGGTACCTGGCTACCGCGTGAGCGACCGGCATTGCCGATCGAATACCATATTCACGGGCTTCATACGAAGCTGACGTCACAACAGATCGACCGGACTTACCTCCGACTACTGCTGGCTTGCCTCGCAGCTCTGGACGATCCAACAATTCCACGGATAGAAAGAACGCGTCCATATCAATATGCAAGATCGTGGAGTCCCAGGACTCATCGGCATAGTGCGGACCTGAAGCTGAGGACTGACCCGCTGCGACCATGTATTAATACTACGACGTCAGGCCGGTAGGCTTGAGCCGAACAGGATCTTTATGATGAATTTCAGCAGGCAGGAGAATCGATACTGTGACGACGATGGACGCTGAGTGGTTCCGGACCCAACTCCAGGATCACATGCAAGAGTTACTGGCAGAGTATCGGCATCGAGCTGGTCAGATCTCAAAATCCTCAGAGCCCCTTATCGCGTCGATCGCGTCTCTCGTCGAAGGCGGTAAGCGGCTCAGAGCACTGCTAGCTTGGTGGGGCTGGCAAGGTGCAGGCGGCAAACCTGACGATGCACGGATCATTGATGCAGGGGTGGCCCTGGAGCTCTTCCAAGCTGCCGCATTAATACACGATGATATCTTGGACCGCTCTGACACTCGGCGTGGTCAACGTTCAGTTCATAAAAACTTCGAAAAATTGCACGATGACCAGCAGTGGGTCCAAGACGGTGCGCACTTTGGTATTTCGGCCGCAATTTTAGCCGGCGATTTGGCTCTCGGGCTGAGTGAGGAAGTATTCTCTACTACAGCAGATGCTACTGCTTTCGCCACACCCGCACGAGAAGCTTTTAACGCGATGCGGTTTGAAGTCATGACTGGTCAGTATCTTGATATTTTAGCCGAGGCAGACGTCCCATCGAGCCCAGCTGCAGCGCTGGAGCAAGCCCGTGTCGTCCTGCAATATAAGTCCGCCCATTATTCGGCGGTTTGGCCATTTGAGCTGGGCGGAATTCTGGCAGGTGCCGATGAGACGACATTGAAGACCTATCGGGATTTTTCTTTACCGCTAGGCGTGGCTTTCCAACTGGGTGACGATATCCTAGGCGTCTTCGGGAACCCTGATCTTACGGGTAAACCTTCAGGTGATGATTTACTTGAAGGTAAACGGACGCAGTTGATTGCCCATGCGCTGGAAAATTTAGCAACAGAAAAAGCTGAAATGCTCAACAACTTCCTGATGAGTCCAGAAGACAGTCCACACACCGTCGAACAGATTCAAACGCTCGTGGAATCTTCCGGTGCCCGATTCGTGGTGGAGCGTGATATTCAACGTCTCGGCGACCAAACATTTGCGGCTCTCGACCGATTAGCAATGTCCGACCAAGTGAAGTTCGGGCTAAAGCATTTAGTCGAGAATTTACTCAGTCGACAGCATTAGGTCTCTACCAGGCTAATGCTTGTGCGCGGCGTCGGATTTCGCTTTTTCTTCCGGCATGCAGCGCATCTATCGGACGCCCTGGCAGGGAATCGTCCTCGGTAAATAGCCAACGAATAATTTCAATATCATCGAATCCAGCATCTTCTAAAACCATGATGGTGCCTCGCAACGGCTTCAATACACCATCGGGTGTCAGAAAGTCTGCTGGAACGAAACGAATATTGTCGGCTCCGCGGCGAACGTCTAGCAGATATTTGTCTTTGATCAGCTTGTGAACCTTGGTCACAATTACATCAAGCTGTTCTGCGATTTCCGGCAGAGTCAACCAATTATTTACTAGCGCTTCTATATCCTGTGTTTCCTTCACCCCTCTACAGTATCGCAATTGGTACACAATGGGTGGCGGAACGACAGAAACAGCTCGAACGGAAGCGCAATATCCAGAATCAAACCTCTTCTATTAACATTTGTCCCATTAGTGATGTATATTCACTCATGTAACATTTTCATCACGTACACCTCGACGCTATTTTTGTCACACAGTGCACAAGAACTTCCCCTGGCTCGGGTGCCTGACGCAAAGAGGATACGTTTCATGTCTGACCGTACGTCCGGTGCATCCCGGTTCTACAAATCAGCTGTCGCCACATCGGCTCTGCCACTGCTTGCTTTAGGCTCTGCCACTGCGGCTACCGCGGCCGTAGCCGACGCATCCAGTACGGCGCTAAGCCCTAAACCAGCGACACCCGCGAACCTAACGACAGCCCAGCAACAGCTGGAATCATCGCTGATGCCCACAGAGCAGTTAGCCGTTGCCTTACCTGCTCGTTTCACGCAGCAGAACTTTCAAGCTGCAAGCACGGCGCCAAAGACATACAAAGTGAAGTCCGGAGATACTCTGGGACATATCGCGCTGAAACACGACGTTTCCCTTTCAAACCTTTTGAAATGGAATAATCTCACGGCGACGGCGAAAATTTATCCGGGTCAGAAATTAGATCTGGGACCGTCAGGTTCATCTAACTCCGCTTCTACAGCAAGCTCGTCTTCATCATCGAGCAGCGGGGGCACGTATAAAGTCAAAGCAGGCGATACCCTTTCTGCTATTGCGGCGCGACAAGGCATCAGCCTTTCGACCCTGCTGAAAGCAAATGATCTGGCGATGTCCGCCGTCATCTATCCCGGGCAGACACTAAAGCTTTCAGGCAGTGCTGCTGGATCAACTTCGTCCCCCAACAGTTCCAAGAAGTCATCGTCGTCATCGTCCGGAACCTATAAGGTCAAGTCTGGGGACACGCTATCTGCCATTGCTGCAAAACAAAGTGTGAGCCTTTCGACACTGTTGAAAGCCAATGGCCTGTCTGCGTCATCAATTATCTACCCGGGCCAGCAGCTCAATCTTTCCAATGCTGGTTCAAACTCGTCGTCTTCAAGTTCTGCCTCGACCAGCCGCACTTCTGCTGGTTCAAGCTCAGCCTCAAGCTACAAGGTCAAAGCCGGGGATACCTTATCGAGCATCGCAGCACGCAATGGTGTGAGTCTCTCGACCATTTTAAAGGCCAACGGGCTGTCCTTGTCTTCCACGATTTTCCCGGGGCAAAATATCAAGCTGTCCGATAGTGCTGGGAACTCGTCGTCTTCGAGCTCATCGGCAAACAGCAGCTCCTCATCGGGTACAAGCGCAAATTCCAGCTACACGGTAAAAGCTGGTGATACGTTGTCTGGCATTGCCTCGCGCAGCGGAGTCAGTCTATCGACAGTCCTCCAAGCAAACGGGCTGAGCAGCAGCTCGGTCATTTATCCTGGCCAAAAGCTCAAACTGTCGGGCACCGCCTCTTCCTCACAATCCAGTAATTCGAGCAGCTCGGCGTCTTCCAGTGCTACAACAGCAGCCGCTACCTACACGGTGAAAACTGGAGACACGCTTTCCGGTATTGCTGCACGCAACGGTGTTAGCCTGCAAACTTTGCTGAATGCCAACGGTTTTTCATCATCATCAATTATCTACCCGGGACAGTCACTAAAGCTCAAAGGCTCTTCCAGTTCTAATTCCAGTTCGGTTTCAACCGCTTCCTCAAGTAACCCGGATCAACTGGTTGGGAACACGTTCCTGCACTACACCTATCCGGATCATGTGGTGGCTGATGCGAATGCCAATAAGCAGGCGCTGTTGAATGCTCCCATGCCGTCGCGCAATGAAGTGCGCCAGATGATTCGTGATACAGCCAGCTCCATGGGAGTGGATCCTCGTCTTGCACTGGCACATGCGCAAATTGAGTCGGGTTTTGACCCCGCAGCGGTGTCACCTGCTAATGCTATTGGGACCATGCAGGTAATCCCGTCCTCTGGAGAATGGGCTTCACAGCTTGTCGGACGAAAATTGAACCTGCTGGATCCGCAGGATAATATCACCGCTGGAATTGCGATCATCCGTCATTTACAGGGCAACAACCCCGGCGATATCGGCATCGCTAGCTACTATCAAGGTGAAGCAGGGGTGCGCCAGAACGGCATGTACTCCGATACCAAAGACTACGTGGCCAAGATCAATGCCGCGAAGAGTCGTTACTAGAAAAACTCCACCGTAAGGAAACGAATACCCGGTCAGGGACTCTGACCGGGTATCCTATTTGACGTGAACACCGCAGCAGGCCCCTCCCTCGTTGGCCTCACCGTCGACAACCGCTACAAAATTACGCAGCGGATAGCTCACGGTGGGATGGCCACAGTGTATCGTGCCGTAGATACACGGCTCGATCGCGAAGTCGCTCTGAAAATTTTACGTCCAGCTATGGCGGACGACCCCGGGGTGATCGAAAAATTTGAGGCCGAAGCAAAAAATACGGCCAAAATTAATCACCCGCATGTTGTTAACGTTTATGACCAGGGCGTCGGCCCCGCAGGCGACGGTACAGTCGCGTTCTTGGCGATGGAGTTTATTGAGGGGCACACTCTCCGGGAAGTTATGCGTGCCGCAGGCGGTATGACCGTTGACGAGACCTGGAATATTGCCTTGCCTGTGATCCGCGGTGTAGCCGCAGCTCACCGTGTTGGCCTCATTCACCGCGATATCAAACCGGAAAATGTGTTGGTCTCCCGTGAGGGTGATATTAAGGTGGCTGATTTCGGGTTGGCACGAGCTGCGTCAAACCACACCGGCACAGGGATGGCTCTGATGGGTACCGTGTCATATATGTCGCCCGAACTTGTGACGGGTGAACAAGCCGACGAGCGGTCCGATGTGTATGCGTTAGGCATCGTAATTTTTGAAATGCTCACCGGCCAGCGTCCGTATAACGGTCAGTCTGCGGTGTCTATTGCAGTTCAACATACCAACTCACGCGTCCAAGCCCCTTCAACTATAGTTCCAGGCATCAGCGCAGCTGTCGATGATATTGTGCTGCACATGACCGAGCCAGCCCCCGAAGACCGGCCTGCGGACGCCACGGAAGTGCTCATTCTCATTGAGCATTTACTAGAAAACCCTGACACTGCAGAACAACTGGCCGAACAGCACCATTCTGAAAAAGCAGCCACCGAGGTTTTCAGCTCTTTCTCAACAAAAGTTTATGATCCTGATGAGACTGTCGCCATTAAAGCCGATGAAAGCCCCGAACGGCTCCGAAGCGAGCCAGAACCATCGCCTCCGCCCCAGCCTAACGTCACAGTATTGCCACCGTCTGTGACGGCCGACGCCCCACCACTTGGCGACCGAAACCATTTCTTTCAACCTCCGATAGAGCATCATGCATCCGTCACACACCAACCACGAGATTTCGGTAAGAAAAAACCGCATGAACCGGTCCGGGATTTTGCGCCGATCAAAACTTCGGGCGCCGCAGTGAAGTCAGTCCTGCTTCTCATGGCAGCAGCCGCGATGATCCTTTTTGGGAATTGGGCGGGTTCTGCTCTGATGAGCTGGTTATTTGGTTAATTAAACCATGCTGTTTTCTGTGACACGCGGTGCGCAAGTGGCCCGTGGGACGAAAACGACGCGGGAACCCAAGGCCTGAAACGCTCTAGAACAGTCACCCCCTTCGGGAGGTACAGGGCATCACTATACAACTGTATTGTGACTTACGTCATAACAGGATTTTGTGAACCCTAGGAGAGTGCGTGACTAAAATCACCTCCCCGGCTGCAGTGGCCGAGCGGCATCAATCGGAATATAAAGAACCGTCCATGATGAAAGTCGCGACAGCAACCACCATTGGCACAACCATCGAGTATTACGATTTTTTCGTTTACGGTACAGCAGCCGCACTGGTATTTCCGGTGGTCTTCTTTCCGGCATTGGGCCCGGCAGCTGGACTGACAGCCTCATTTGCAACCTTTGCCGTCGCTTTCTTTGCTCGTCCAGTGGGAGCGATGGTTTTCGGACACTATGGTGATCGGCTCGGCCGAAAAAGGGCGCTTGTTGCAACGCTGATCATTATGGGAGCGGCTACCGTGGCCATTGGTCTGTTACCAACGCCAGAAATGCTAGGCACCTTTGGCTGGCTTGCCCCGGCACTTCTAGTAGCAATGCGATTCCTACAAGGCTTCGCAGTCGGTGGTGAATGGGCAGGTGCCGCCTTGATGGCGGCAGAATACGCCCCGCCGAGGCTGCGCGGCTTCTTCGCGTCATTGCCGATGCTTGGACCATCCATCGCTTTTGGCCTGTCGTCTGTGACGTTCTTGATTACGAACATGACTCTTGGTGAAGAGTCTGAGGCCTTCCTCTCATATGGTTGGCGTATCCCATTTGTGTTGTCCGCCGTACTAGTTGTTATTGGCTTGTGGATTCGCATGAGTCTTGAAGAAACTCCCGTATTCCGTGAGCAACAAGCCAAGCGTCAAGCAGCCGAAGATCATGCAGCTCAACAAAATATCGAGCTAGCCAAAGAAACGCTGCCACTGGGAGACGCCTTCCGTAAACAATGGAAAGAAATCGTCGGGGGTGGGCTGGCCTTCGCAGCACTTTTTGCGTTCTTCTACATTGGCACGTCCTTCCTGACCAGTTATGGCACCGCTCAACTCGCGCTGGGGCGCAATGAAGTCTTAACCGCAGGCATCGTCGCATCGTTCTTTTTCGCATTGACAACTGTGTTATCCGGATTCATTTCAGACCGCATCGGTCGAAAGAAGACCCTAGTAATATCTGCCGTGGCGGGCGTAGCCTGGTCAGCCATCATGTTTCCGGTCATGAACGTAGGGACCGCCGATGACGGTAGCGGTAGCATTCTATGGTTCACCTTAGGTGTGGGCCTGACTTTGGGTGTGGCCGGGCTGAGCTTCGGTACTGCCGGATCTTTTTTACCAGAACTATTCGAAACGAAGTATCGCTACACGGGAGCCGGGACGGCGTATGGACTTGCGGGAGTATTCGGTGGCGCCATCCCTCCCCTGCTCGCTGCCAGTCTCATTGCGTCATTTGGTGAAGGGGCTGTAGGCCTCATGCTGACAGGTGTCGCGCTCATTTCAGCTCTTGTACTGCTGACATTGCGCGAGACCAAAGGAGATGTGATGATCGACAACGAAACAGCAGCAGTCGATCCGGCAGCACTTTCGCAGCCGGTCACGGACTAACCCGCTTTGTTGTAACCCGCCGATGAGTGAAGTAACATACATTCAACCTAGGTGACACCAGTCACAGCAGGGAGTGCAGTGTCTGTTTCGGTATACCACCGTGCCATTCGCCCAAATGATCTCAATCTTGTCAAAGCAACTCTTCGAGAGGTGCATAAGACTCGGAGCAACACCGTAACTTTCGGTGGCATTTATTATGGCAAAGATCTAACGATATCTGAGGTCTTTGGCGGACGTACTCGTGCCTTGAATAATCTGACGGTACCTGTCGGGCTAGGCATCGGTGGACGCGCCGCTTTAGAAGGCCGACCGATAGGAGCCGCAAACTATTATCGCTCCAGCCAATTTTCTCACGAATATGATGATTTTGTTCGTCGGGAAGGTATCGTCTCAATTTTCGCGATACCGGTCATGGTCGGCAGCAAACCCAGGGGCATGCTGTACACATCGAGCCGAGAAGAGCACCCAGTTGCCGAACGACTAGTCCAAGACACGGTCGCATACGCTAAAGACATTGCTGATGAGATCAAGATTCGTGACGAGGTCGATCGCCGCACACAGCTACTTGCGCAAGCCCAGCAAGTCAGCGAGCCAGACTATCAGGACATGATTGAACTGGTCCGTTCAACCCACGCTGAACTCATCGGCCTGGCCAATTCTGATATTGATGACGCGCTGGCCAGGAGTCTGCGCGTCATCGCTCATCAATTACAACGCGGACCTGAAGTCGTTCAGAATGCCCCAGAACTGACGATTCGAGAAATCGAAGTCCTCTCGCAGGTTGCTATGGGATGTCCCTACGCAGATGTTGCTGAGAGACTATCGCTCAAACCGGTGACTGTGAAAGGGTATATGCGCACTATATTGAGCAAGCTGCACGTGCACAGCCGACATGAAGCGGTCGTTGTGGCTCGAAGATTCGGGCTGATCCCATAAATGGAAACGTAGAAAACACGGCAGCCGCAGAGTTCTTGTTTCTGCGGCTGCCGTGTTTTGTGCGTTGCATGTCAAGTTAATTGGTATTACCTTTAGCCAAGGACTCAGCCACTAGAAAAGCTAATTCCAGGGATTGCTGGTGATTCAATCGTGGATCTACCAGTGTCTCGTAGCGTTCATCAAATGCCGACTCATCGATTGCGATAGATCCGCCTAAGCATTCCGCGACATCATCACCGGTCAATTCGATGTGGAGTCCTCCAGGATGGGTACCGGTGGCATGTGCGACCTCGAAGAACCCACGGACTTCGTTCATGATGTCTTCTAGTCGACGAGTCTTATACCCATTAGCAGCGGTGATCGTGTTCCCGTGCATCGGGTCGGTGATCCATAGAGGTTTCGCACCTTCGGCGTTGACACCTTCCATAATGGCAGGCAGCTGTTTCCGAATGGTGTCTGCTCCCATGCGTACGATAAAGGTCAACCGACCAGGTTCACGGTTGGGATCAAGTTTCTCAATGAGTTCCATCGCCTGGTCAACCGTGGTGGTCGGACCAAGTTTTACGCCGATTGGGTTCCGTATGCGCGACAGGTAGTCAACGTGTGCGCCGCCAACTTGACGGGTGCGTTCACCAATCCAAACAAAATGAGATGAGGTGATGTACGGCAAGCCAGTCCGGGAGTCCACGCGAGTCAAAGCGCGTTCATACTCCAGTAACAGAGCTTCGTGAGCGGAGAAGAATTCGACGGTTCGTAATGCTTCGAAATCTGCGCCTGCAGCTTCCATGAACCGCACAGCGCGATCGATTTCTGCTGCCAGTTCATCAAAACGCGCATAGGCGGGGTTCGACATGAAACCTTTGTTCCATGAGTGGACAGTACGAAGATCCGCGAAGCCTCCGGTCGTAAAGGCTCGGATCAGGTTTAAGGTGGATGCGGCGGTGTGGTAGGCCTGAACCATGCGACGCGGGTCGTGCCGCCGAGACTCTTCGGTGAAGTCAAACCCGTTGACGATCTCCCCGCGGAATGACGGGAGTTCGACACCGTCTCGGGTTTCCATATTTGACGAACGGGGTTTGGCGAATTGCCCTGCCATGCGTCCCATTTTCACTACCGGCATTGAGGCGCCGTAGGTCAGGACCGCTGCCATCTGTAAAATTGTGCGAATCCGTGACGAAATCTTGTTTGCAGTAGCTCCGGCAAAGGTTTCTGCACAGTCCCCGCCCTGCAAGACAAAGGCTTTTCCTGCGGCTGCATCGGCTAACCGATCCCGTAAGACATCGACTTCCCCGGCAAAAACCAGCGGTGGGACGTGGGACAGTTCGGTGAGGCTCTCTTCTAAAATTTTAGCGTCATACCACTGCGGAGCCTGTTTCACATCCAGATTTCGCCATTCGTCCAAGCCAGGATAATCAGCGGCACCCTGAGAAAGGTTGGTACCAAAGGGTTCAATGGCTGGATTATGTTCCGCAGTGTCAAACATCATGCAAACTAGCATACGGCGCCGTAACACACCGCAGGTAGTTCATGACGCTAACAGCCCAAATTGCAGCGTACAGCAGTTCATTATCTACAGAAAACCGTCGCGCTATTCAGTGGATCTGACACAACACTATGCTGGAGGGGTGAGTATCCCACAGTCTGCAATTTTCCTTGAGCCCAACCGACAGGCGCCACTGGCCCGGCACGGCGCACGGTGGGCTGTCCTTCTGCTGCACGGATTCACTGCGGGACCCGCATCGGTACTGCCCTGGGGGCTCGCGCTGGCTGAGGCTGGGGCCACCGTGCATATCCCTTTATTGGCTGGGCACGGGACCAGCGTGAGCGATCTTGCCGAGACTTCAGCTGAGCAGTGGCGCACTGATACACAACAGGCACTGGACCGGATGTTCAGGGACAGTTTCGAATACGTTGCTGTCGGTGGTCTGTCGATGGGCGGAGCTTTGGCACTCGATGCGGCCGCGCACCGGCCTGTCGATGCGACCTTCGTGGTGAACCCTGCCCTGAGCTTCAAACCACTGGACCAGCTTGGCGTTTACCTATCACCACTACTCCAGCATGTCGTCCCCACCGTCGGTCCCCTCGCAGGCGACATCAAGAAACCCGGCGTAATCGAAACCGCATATGACAGGACACCGGTTCCTACAGTTGAACAGCTAGGGAGACTGTTCTGGTCTGTTCGAAGGAATCTCAGGAATATTCATGGGCCCGTAACCCTGTACCAGTCCCCCAAAGACCATATCGTGCCGGCGTCAACAGGAAAGTTATTGCAGCAGGTCATCGCACCGCACCTGTTAACTACCGTTACTTTGGAGCATAGTTATCATGTAGCGACATTGGACTACGATGCCGAAAAGATACAGCAGGATAGCATCACGAAACTTCTTGCACTGTCTGGAGGGTACTGTGCAGTCAAATAATTCGAATCAAGACGACCAGTGGGAAGACATTGTGCGTCGGCTGGGAGGGACGCAGGACCAGGCGCAATCTGAACCCGTTCACGAATCATCTTCGGAACCTGACCATGAGCCGACATCGTTGTCGCCGGCAGGCCCACGCGATTATACGGTGGCCAAAGAATTCTTAGAGGATTTCCAGCCACCGTCCCCCAAACCGATCACCACCGGTAGCCCGCGCACCGTCTTATCGTGGCTGGGTGTTATCGGACCTGTCACCATTTGGGTTCTTGCCGCGCTCCTTGGCTTGCCCCTGGCCTGGTGGATGTCATGGACAACAATTCTGGCGTTTCTTGCTGGTGCTGTCAGCCTATTTTTCCTACTTCCTAAGTCATGGGCACACCGTGACCCGTTCGATGACGACGATTTCGGAGACGGCGCAAAAATCTAAACTCTGGTCTGACTTCGGTTCCCGATACTTGGCGTCTCGTCATTTTTACTGCCGTCCAGTAGAATGTGAGCTACATCGCAGACCCTTGCTTATCCTGGAGGATTCCTCTTGAAAGAGATCATTATTCCACCGGTTGCAACAGCACCGGATCATTCCAACGCCACCGATCTAGTGGAAGAGCAATATCGTAAAGATCCGAATCACGCGCTTTTTGCCCGTCAATTGGAACCTGGCCAGTGGACCGATGTCTCGGCACAAGAATTCCGTGAAGATGTCAAAACGATTGCTCGGGCATTAGCTGCTTACGGTATTAACTCTGGCGACTCGGTAGCAATCATGAGTCCTACTCGCTATGAATGGACGCTGGTCGACCTTGCCATTATGTACGCGGGTGCCGTGACAGTCCCAATCTATGAAACCTCTTCGCCGTCGCAAGTCGCATGGATCCTGGAGGATGCGGCTGTCAAGGCTGTCGTTGTGGAAAAGCAAGAGCACGCAAAAGCAGTCATGACTGCGATCAAACGTGACGCACTGCCGGAGTTGAATGGCATGTGGGTGATGGAAGACGGCCTAGATGATCTCCGCGCTCGTGCGGAGCAGGGGCCAGATGCTAACGAGATGGAACAACGCCGTACTAAGGCTAACTTAGATGACGTAGCGACCATTGTTTATACCTCGGGTACAACGGGGCGCCCCAAAGGGTGCATGATTACGCATGGGAATTTGGTCAGCCTGTCATTGAACATTCTACATTCGGAGATGAGTGCAGTGCTGACTCGCGAGAGCACCACGGTTATTTTCATCCCGCTGGCGCATATTTTTGCACGCTTCATCTCATTTCAGACACTCGCTGCTGGATCAAAAGTTGGTCATACATCAGATGTCAAAGAACTTGTGCCCGATCTGAAGTCTTTTCAACCAGACTTTCTTTTGGCTGTGCCACGAGTATTTGAGAAAGTATATAATTCGGCGTTACTGAGTGCCCAAGATGGTGGCAAAGGAAAGATTTTCGAGCGTGGAGCCGAAACGGCGGTCGAGTATTCCAAAGCCAAGGAAGCCGGTCAGATAGGTTTGGGGCTGCGTCTCAAACATTGGGTTTTCGACAAACTTCTCTATGCGAAAATTCGGGCAGCCATGGGTGGAAATGTTAAAGACGCCATTTCCGGCGGCGGCCCATTGGGAGCGTATCTGAGCCATTTCTTCCGCGGCGTGGGTGTCAATATTAAAGAGGGTTATGGTTTGACTGAAACCACGGCTCCGGTCACGGTCAACCGACCTGGCAAGACACGGGTCGGTACGGTGGGGTTGCCTGCCCCTGGCTGTGGCATCCGTATCGCCGATGACGGTGAAATTTTGGCGCAGGGGGTTTGTGTTTTCAAGGGGTATCTCAACCTGCCGGATAAAACCGCTGAAGAATTCGAGGATGGTTGGTTCCGCACCGGCGACCTCGGCCACCTCGATAACGACGGTTATTTGACGATTACTGGTCGGAAGAAAGAAATCCTAGTTACGGCCAGTGGTAAGAATGTGGCGCCAGCGCAACTTGAGGATCAGATCCGAGCAGACGGACTTGTTTCTCAGGTTATTGTCATCGGTGATAACCAGAAATTCGTGGCGGCTATCGTAACCCTCGATGAGGAAACCGCACCGTCCTGGTTGAAACAACGCCAGTTAGATGAAAATATGTCAATGAGTGAAATGGCCACCCACCCGGCAGTGCGGGAACACATCCAGGGTCTCATTGATAAGGCCAATGAGTCAGTCTCTCGGGCAGAATCTATTCGAGAATTTCGTATTGCTGATCGAGACTTTACGATTGAGGCAGGTCAAATGACACCTTCTTTGAAGATTCGTCGCGAGGCTATCCTGCGGGACTTCAATGAACTCATTGATGATATTTATCAGACGGCCAAGAACTAACCAACAGACAAAGACACCAGGGCTTAGCGTCGACGAACGGCGTGAACCCTGGTGTTCTTTAGTTTTGGTTTAAAGCTGTCCGGAGTCCGGGACATCCAGTCCAAGAAGGGCATTTTCTACCACTTCAGCCATGGCGGGGTGAATCCAGTACTGTCCGCGAGCGAGTTCGTGTGCGCTGAGACCGAACGACATGGCAGTCAGAAGCGGTTGAATGAGGTTGGTCGCTTCGGCTCCCATAATGTGGGCGCCTAATATCTTACCGGTTGCCTTTTGCGCAATAAGTTTGACGAAACCATCGGCATCTTCCATTGCCCACCCGTATGCGGTATCGCCGTAGGACTGGATTTTCACCGAAATCGCATCGGTACCATATTGCGTGCGTGCTTCATCTTCGGTCAATCCAGCGCTGGCAATCTGTGGACGAGTAAATACACCGGCCGGGATGGGTGCCAGGGTATCGGGTTTCATGTTGTCGGGATTCTCCATATTATGAGAAACGACCCGTTGTTCATGGTTTGCCACATGTTTGAGCATGTGCTGGGTGGCAATATCCCCTATAGCCCAGACTCCGTCTACGGGTTCTTTCCCAGAGAGCACGCGCAAGTATTCGTCTCGAGCAATGAATCCGTCTTCGGTATCAATGCCAGCGGCAGCAAGGTTTAACCGGTCGGTATTTGGCATACGGCCGGTCGCCAACAGAACCACGTCGCCAATGAAATAATCCACGATTTCACCGTGGTCTTGCCCGGTTGCGCGAACGTTGACCCGTAGGCTGGTCCCGTCCTGTTCAATAGAGTGCAGCGTGCGATTTAGCGCTACTTGCCACTCTTCCTTTGCCACGCGTGTAAATTCGTCAGAGATAGTGTTGTCGTGGTCGGATAACAGTTGGCCGGAACGATTAATGTGCAGGACTTGCGAGCCTAATCCGGAAAAAATAGCAGCAAACTCTGTACCTATATATTTTCCGCCCACGATAATAATCCGTTTGGGTAAGGCGTCGAGGCGCATGATAGTTTCTGAGGTGTGTACTCCGGGTAAGTCTAAACCAGATGCATCAGGCAGGCTCGGGCGCGATCCTGCTGCGATCACGATCTGTTCTGCTTCAATGATGCGGCCGCTGGTAGTCGTTAGTTGTTTCGGGCCCGAGAATTGGACTTCTTCGCTGATGAGCGTGGTGTGGTCTAACTGCACATCGCGGTAATACCTGCCACCTTCAGAAATGGCGTCGATGCGACCGAAAATTCGATCACGAATTGCGGGCCAGTTAGCCCCGTTGAAAGACAAATCCAGGCCGAGTCGCGTCATGTTTTGCGAAGTAGCCGCTAATTGCGCTGGATAGGCAAACATTTTCGTCGGGATGCATCCAAAGTTCAGACACGTCCCGCCAAAAACTCCAGAATCAATTATGGCGACTTTTTTATTATCCCAATACGGGGTGATAACAGAATTACCGGATCCGGAACCGATGATGGCCAGATCGTATTGTTCGATGCTCATGCCAACAGTGTAATGGTTCCGAATCCGGTAGTGACGTACTGGTTCACATCCAGCGTTATGCGGGATCGATCACCAAAATTAGGTCGTTTCCTGCCACCGGAGTGGGGGTTGTCAACACAACTCGAGCAACCTTGCCGGCAACCGGAGCGGTAATTCCGGCTTCCATCTTCATGGCTTCAATGGTAGCTACAGTGTCTCCTGCTTCAACGTGCGTGCCTTCTTCCACGGCGACGGTCACGGTGCCGGAAAATGGTGCTGGCACATGCCCGCGATTGGAAGTATCAGCCTTTTCTGCTTCATGGACACTGGATTCAACCGAGCGGTCACGGACGTCAACTTGGCGCTGCTGCCCGTTCAGCGTCACCATAACGGTACGCATTCCTTTATCATCAGCTTCCGAGACGGCTTGCAACGTCGCCAGCAGACGCACGCCTTTGCCCAACGAAATCACGTGCTCATGCCCTTCAACCATACCGTAGAGGAAATCACGGGTGTGCAGCACCGAGGTGTCCCCGTACAGGCGCACATGTTCTTCGTATTCGGTGGTTGGTCCTGGGAAAAGCAGGCGGTTGAGCGTTCGACGGCGCGTGGCACCTGGCTCAGCCAGTTTGGCAGCATCCTCAGCAGGTAGCTCTTCAACCTCTATGCCCGTTGCTTTGCGGCCTTCTAGTGCTTTAGTCCGGAACGGTTCTGGCCAACCGCCCGGTGGAACTCCGAGTTGACCCGACAGAAACGCAATGACCGAATCAGGGATGTCATAGTTTCGCGGGTTTTCTTCGAAGTCTGCCGGATCGGCATTTGCGGAGACAAGTGCCAGTGCCAAGTCGCCGACCACCTTGGAAGACGGCGTAACTTTGACAATATCTCCCAGGATATCGTTGGCAGCGGCATACATATTTTCGATGGATTCGAAACGCTCTCCGAGCCCCAGAGCAATGGCCTGCTGACGCAGGTTGGATAGCTGACCGCCAGGGATCTCGTGTGCGTAAATGCGTCCGGTAGGCGCTGGCAGCCCGGATTCGAACGGAGCATATATTTCCCGTACTGACTCCCAGTAGGGTTCCAGCTCGGAGACATGTTCCAGGCTGAGACCGGTTTCGCGTTCTGTGTTATCCGTGGCAGCCACTAGCGCTGACATGGAAACCTGCGATGTCGTGCCCGCCATGGCTGCAATAGCAGTGTCCACGGCGTCTACACCGGCTTCGGAGGCTGCCAACAGCGTCGCGAGCTGTCCGCCCGAAGTGTCGTGGGTGTGTAGGTGCACCGGTAGATCAAAGTTATCTCGCAACGCGGTAACCAGTTTTGTTGCGGCCCCTGGACGTAGCAGACCGGCCATGTCTTTGATGGCCAAGATATGCGCTCCGGCGTTGACCATTTCTTCAGCCAAGTTCAGGTAGTAGTCCAGAGTGTAAAGCTTCTCATTGGGATCAAGTAGATTACCTGTATAGCACAGCGCCGCTTCAGCTACCGATGCGGTGTTATTGCGCACCGCTGTGATGGCAGGGATAATCTGATTGACATCGTTCAGCGCATCAAAAATCCGGAAAATGTCCACGCCAGTTTCGGCGGCCTCTTCGACAAATGCTTCCGTTACTCGTTGCGGGTACGGGGTATAACCGACCGTATTGCGTCCGCGGAGCAACATTTGCAATGGAATATTTGGCATTTCCTCGCGGAAACGCGCCAACCGGTCCCACGGGTCTTCAGCTAGAAACCGCAGGGCGACATCGTAGGTTGCTCCGCCCCAGACTTCCGCTGACACCAGGTTCGGAAGCAAATGTGAAACCGCAGGCGCTGCGGCCAACATATCTCGTGTCCGAATACGAGTGGCCAGCAGCGATTGGTGTGCGTCCCGGAACGTCGTATCGGTGACAGCTAGTCCCTGGTGGTCTCGAAGTGCCTTAGCAAAACCTTCCGGGCCATTGTTCAGCAGGATATCGCGCCATCCGGTGGGTGGGGCGACCTGGGAGGGACCGTCGAAGGGACTGCGGTCGGGCTCATCAGCCTTATCCCCTGGGAAGCTCGGCAGCTTATTGCGCGGGTCCATCCCCTCGATCCGGGGGCCGTAAGGACGGTTGACGGTGACATCAGCTAGATAAGCCAATGCCCGTGAGCCTCTGTCTTGCGATCGATTGATTTGGGTCAAATACGGGTTCTTATCTATGAAGTCGGTAGCGACCTCGCCGTCAATAAATTGTTGATTATCAAAGACGTTGAGTAAGAACGGAATATTCGTAGCAACACCGCGCACGCGGAACTCAGACAGCGCCCGGCGGGCACGGCGGTGTGCGGTATGGAAGTCTCGCCCTCGAGCTGACATTTTGACCAGCATCGAGTCGAAGTGAGGGGAAATCTCTGCACCAGTGTAGATAGTTCCACCGTCGAGTCGTATACCTGACCCACCAGCGGAGCGGTATGCGGTAATTTTTCCGGTATCGGGCCGGAAATCGTTGGCTGGGTTTTCTGTCGTAATTCTGCATTGAATAGCGGAGCCGCGGATGTACAGGTCCTCTTGTCGTATGTCGAGGTCTTCTAAAGAAGCCCCGGCGGCAATCCGCAGCTGTGCTCCGACGAGGTCGACGTCGGTGATTTCTTCGGTAATTGTGTGTTCGACCTGAATGCGGGGGTTCATTTCAATGAACACGTGTTCGCCGGCTCGTTCGCCTTCGGTATCGACTAAGAATTCGACGGTACCGGCGTTGCGGTAGTTCATTGCCTTGGCAAATTTGACGGCATCGTCGTAAAGCCGTTGGCGCAGTTCGTCATCAATATTTGGTGCCGGAGCAATCTCAATGACTTTTTGATGACGCCGTTGCATCGAACAGTCACGCTCGAATAGGTGTACAACGTTGCCATAATTATCTGCCAGGATTTGAACCTCGATGTGGCGTGGACGCAACACAGCTTGCTCGAGAAACGCGGTGGGGTCACCAAAGGCAGTGTCAGCCTCGTGCATAGCGGCCTTGAGCGCTTCAGGGAGTTCTTTGGCTGTTTCGACGCGGCGCATACCGCGGCCGCCGCCACCAGCGACGGCTTTCACAAACAGTGGGTAGCCAATATTTTCAGCTTGTTTGATTAGCTCATCCGGATCATCCGATGGCTCGGTGGATTTCAATACCGGCACACCGGCACGCTCTGCAGCACGCAGTGATGCGACTTTGTTTCCTGTTTCTTCGAGGACAGCAGCGGGCGGGCCCACGAAAGTCAGTCCGTTTTCTTCGGCTTTACGTGCTAGGTCCGCGTTCTCAGCTAGGAAGCCGTATCCCGGGTAGATGGCGTCAGCGCCAGACGCTAGGGCAACATCAATAATGTTGTCGACGTCGAGATATGCACGGACGGGATGACCTTCTTCTCCGATCCGATAGGCTTCATCAGCTTTTTGACGGTGAATGGAATTCCGGTCTTCGTAGGGAAAGACCGCAACGGTCTTGGCATCGAGTTCGTGACACGCGCGAAATGCACGGACCGCGATCTCGCCACGGTTAGCAACCAATACTTTCGTAAACATTTGGTCACCAGCGTTCTGTGGGGCCGACTTATGTTGTGTTTCAGCCAAGTTTCCTCCAGGTGTTTATCTGCTGCCACGATTAGTGACAGACACTCAGGTAAGTCCATAGATACCGGTCATGTATACAATGAACGTATGTGATACTACCCACGATCGAGCATACTGCAACATATATGTACTTCCGACGGGACAGTCACAGAACTTCTCGCCTCGCTTGTTAGAATGTGTTATGGACCAAAACTTCTATGTCGTAAATAAGGTGCAATCGTAGTGCAGGTTATCTCTATTTCCAGCCTCAAAGGCGGCGTTGGCAAGACTTCTATAACCTTGGGGCTGGCATCTGCCGCGTGGGCCGCCGGTATCTCTACTTTGGTTATTGACCTTGATCCGCACGCTGATACTACGACGGGGCTTGGTATTAAACATGATGCTGCGGGCCTGGATATTGGCACGATGTTGCGTAAACCAAAGCAGCATCGCATTATGGATCAAGCTGTACCCTCTGGTTGGATGGAAACGAGCCAGCCAGATGGGGCACGCTCAGGCATACTGCATGTAGTTCGTGGTTCGGCTAAGACCTCACTTTACGAAAAAGTTACAACTCGACGTCGCGATATTAACCGTTTGGCTACGTTGTTAGAAAATGCTTCTGGCTACGATTTAGTGCTTTTAGATTGTCCCCCCGCGCTCAACGGGGTTACCCGGATGGCGTGGTCTGCCTCCACAGATGTTTTATTGGTTGCTGAACCAAGTTTGTTTTCAGTAGCAGGTACCGAACGGACCTTCCGTGCACTGGATTTGTTCCAGCGCGAGTACGCTCCCAAACTCAAGAACACCGCGGTTGTCGTCAACCGTGTTAGGGCCGCGTCTACCGAACATAAATACAGGTTGTCTGAGATGCGCCGCATGTTCGGCAACCGGATGCTGGACGTTCAAATACCAGAGACGTCTAATTGGCAGCAGATCCAGGGCGCTGCCTGGCCGGTGCATGCATGGCCCGGTGACACAGCGTCTACCGCCGCGGGCACATTTGATCGTTTGCTCGAAGATCTCTACGAAGCAGAAGCTGTGTCCAGCAGAGCGAGCCAGCGCTAGTCTCAACCATTCGCACAAACATAAAAAAGCCTTGGTTATGTATACATAACCAAGGCTTTTGTCTCTGGCGCTTTTCGCGCTGCAGAACTATTAAGAGGCTGTTTTTCTTCGTGCTTCACGACGTGCTGCAAGCTCGTCACCAGGGAAATCTTCGTCCGTTTGGCCATCGGCAAGACGTTCTGCAGGAAGTTCAGAAAGCGTGCCTTCAACTTCACGCCAGACACGACCGACTGCAATACCGTACACGCCCTGACCACCTTGTACCAGGTCAATGACTTCGTCCGCAGAGGTGCATTCATAAACCGATGCGCCATCAGACATGAGCGTGATTTGTGCAAGGTCCTCAACACCGCGTTCACGCAGGTGTTCCACGGCGGTACGAATTTGTTGTAGAGAAACTCCAGTATCTAAGAGACGTTTTACCACTTTGAGTACCAAAACGTCGCGGAACGAATAGAGTCGCTGCGTTCCGGATCCTTCGGCTCCACGTAGAGAAGGAACGACCAAGCCGGTACGCGCCCAATAGTCTAACTGGCGGTATGTAATACCTGCGGCTTTTGATGCTGTTGGACCACGATAGCCGTACGCGTTATCTAACCAGGGTGCGTCATCGTTAAACAATACGCCCTGGTTGCCAGCGTCAAGCGTCTGGCCATGCCCTGAATCACCGGTGTGAGACACTAGGGTTTCCTCCTGCTGTTCTGTTCCACGCGGGGAAGTTTTCGTGAGAATACCACGTAGTTAACCGAGATGATCTGCGGCTATTAATTCATGGTCTCACATTATGCGATGGAACGTATAGTGCTCTACGCTATTCTGCGAATGAGCCTTGGTCAAAGACCAAAGGATAAATGACTGGTCGTGTCGGAACTATTTTTCGTCTCCCCCGGTGTCGTCACTATTTTCTCCATTAGATTCTTCATCTTCGGCCACCGGCGGGGTGTTTGGTGTTTCTGGAGCGTCATCGGTTGTCAGAAAATCTTCTGGGTTAATATCTTTAAGGAATTCCCGAAATTCGTCCAAGCTTGCCTCGGTAATTTCCGGTTCGATCTCAGGTGTTTCAATATTGAGCTCGGCTGCAATATCGCCTTCGGTCAGATCGATCCCGGCCGTTTCAAGGACGTCTTCGGTGGTGTAGACGGGTACATCGGCAAAAAGCGCTGCTGCAACGGCGTCGGAGGCTCGTGAATCTACTGTGGTACCGGACGCCAAAATGAGCTCGGCGTAAAAGACTTCGTCGTCGACTTTTGAAATCCGAACAGACTCCATCGGATCTCCTGCTTGATGCAGGGCTTGGACCAATAATTGGTGGGTAGTTGGCCGTGGCGTGTCAATCCCTTGTTGAGCTAGCCCTATTGCGGTTCCCTCCGATGGTCCGATCCAGAGGCGCAGTAGACGTTGTGTCTGTTGGTGCAGAAGCAATAAAATGGGTTGATTCCCGGGAAGAACAATCCGGATTTCAAGGACCTTCAATACGATGTCGGCCATGGTGAAGCTCCTTTTCTTAGTAGTGCAGAACGCTAGCTGCGGCTAATCGTTCATATCTGCAATTTCAGCACTGACGACACCCGCATGCAAGCTTAAACATGCTTGAGTAATTTCTCGAGCAGCTTCCATGGCACGTTCTTTCGAAATGCCGCCATTGTTCTGTGCTTGTCCCGAAGTTGCTTGTTGAACCATCCCAAGTTCTCGATCCACTGCGATACGAAAGGGACGGAGGTGCCGTGGTTCGAAACCGAAACCTGCAAGTGTAACCGCTGCTCGTGCGACTTTTAGGCTGTGATCATCATACCGTCCAGCTTCATCTGGCCAGATGAGGCGAAACGATTCCAAGGTGCTCATGAGGTCATCAGAGGCACCCGAAATTCCTTGGAGCTCGGCTCGTGTCATGGGACGAATATGTCCACTAATCTCTTGAGCAAGTTGTTGAGAGACCGAACGTGGCTCGAGGCGCAGCCCGCCCGGCAAGGACTCAGGTCGAGTACCAGCGTCAATAGCATCGAGATAGTCTTTGATAACTTTCAGCGGCAAGAATTGGTCTCGCTGTAGGGCTAAAATAAACCGTAACCGGTCCACATCTGATTCGGTATATTTTCGATAGCCGGCCGCAGTGCGGGCTGGTGTAATGAGTCCACGTTCTTCCAAAAAGCGCACTTTTGATGCTCGGACTTCTGGAAATTCGACATTAATATGCTCTAAGACTTCACCGATGGTTATTAAGGTTTGCCGCCGTTTTGGCGTTGCTGATGAAACAGACCGGGGCTTTGGGGAAGCAGACAATTTTCTCAAACCTTTACAAAACGTGCGACCAGATACAGCAAGTCACCGGTCATAGACCGGCGACTCGTAAAGCAGCAGTGCTACTTACTGGCTTGTTGTGTACCCGCATAGTAGGACAGACGAAACTTTCCAATCTGCAGTTCCATGCCGGTTCTCAGTAGTACTGCATCAACCCGATCGTTATTGACGTATGTGCCGTTCAATGAGCCGGTATCAACTAAACGAAATTCCTCACCATCTCGTTCGAAAACTGCGTGTTGGCGGGAAACTGTGACGTCGTCTAAGAAAATATCTGCATCTGGGTGACGTCCGACGGTTACCTTTGCTTGGTCTAGCAAGAAACGTGCCCCCCGGTTCGGGCCCTCGTGTGCTACCAGTAGTGCTGAGCCTAGCGGTAGCGAATCTACTGCTGAGCGTTCCCCCACTTCAAGTGGCAGGTCTTTAAGGGGTTCAAGCTTGGGCAACCCGACGGTTGTTGGCTCAATCTCAGAATGGTCTTCTGAGTTACCAGGAACGGGGTTATCTTTTGTCATGCTTGAGCGCTCCTTGTTGTACAAAACTTAGCTGGCGACACGCGTTGATGTGTCACCCTGACTTACTTAGTTTAGCCGATCGGGTCGGCTAATTCACGGCTTGAAGTGAGGCGACTTCTGGCAAAACAGCTTGTCGCCTTGGCTTTCGAAGAAAAGTATGCTCACAGTAAACTTTTTGCTCCAATGCTGGAGATTGGGAAATCTTGTCGGAGCATTTCGTGCAATGACGTGCACCTATATGTACTGCAACGGACAAAAACATCCTTGGTTAACCGCAACCAAGGATGTATTCGTCGGGCTGACAGGATTTGAACCTGCGACCCCATCTCCCCCAGAGATGTGCGCTACCAAGCTGCGCCACAGCCCGCAAAGATGCTGTCACGCTCGGTGACAACATACCTGGGTTACTATACACCATGAATAATAAAACACCGAATTTGAGTATTGCATGGCATAACGCTGACCTGCACGTACAGCTTAGAGCATGACCATATATCCGTGGTCCGCCAACAACCTGTCCGACGCTATGCTCCGTCACGCGACATCGAAAGCTAGCCGTAACGTGACTTCTCATCGAGCAATAGGCCCCAGTGCTCGAGAGGATGCTCCACATACGAGACGCGTTTATCGTCGCGTTGAAAAGTGCAGGCGTCAAGCCGTTAGCATTAGACCTTGAGGCAAGCTGCGCGTCCCACTCTAGGTGACACCCCCGGACAGGCGCCCCACAGGCCCTGTTGGATTTGTTGTCTGCAGGAATACTTTTGGCCGGTTAGCGGCTGCGACGTTCTCGCACCCGCATGGTAATTTCGATGGGACTACCTTCGAAACCAAAGAACTGTCGCAGGCGGTTGATGATGAATCGACGGTACCCTGGATCGAGGAATCCTGTGGTGAATAGAATAAACTTCGGTGGACGTATCGAAGATTGTGTCGCGAATAAAATGCGCGGTTGTTTACCACCGCGAACTGGATGCGGGTGGGCAGCAACAAGTTCACCGATAAACGAGTTGAGTTTACCCGTGGGGATTCGTGTTTCCCAGGACTCTAGTGCAGTTTCCAGGGCCGGTACCAAACGATTTTTATGCCATCCTGTCTTCGCGGAAATATTGATTCGCGGGGCCCATGAAACATGCTGGAGGTCCAGATCGATCTCGCGTTCGAGATCTTCACGACGATCCTCGTCCATCAGGTCCCACTTATTAAAGGCCAGAACCAACGCCCGTCCGGCGTCCAGCACTGTTTGAATGATCCGCACGTCCTGCTCGCTCAGGGGGTGCGATGATTCAAGAAGCACGACGGCAACTTCGGACCGTTCTAGTGCGGCACGTGTGCGAAGTGACGCATAATAGTCTGAACCTGATGCCATGTGTTGTCGACGTCGTATGCCGGCGGTGTCGATAAACTCCCAGGTTTTACCATCTAGTTCAACGAGCTCATCGACCGGGTCACGCGTGGTTCCAGCAGTTTCGTCAACCACCGCACGGGCACTGCCCGCCAGACTATTCAACAGGGAGGATTTACCAACATTTGGTCGTCCCACTAGTGCTATACGTCGTGGGCCTTGTGCCGTTAACACGTCCTTATACGCAGACTCTTCCGGTAGCTCAGCAATAAGAGCGTCCAGTAAGTCAGCTGTACCGCGTCCATGTAAACCTGATACCGGCCACGGGTATCCAAAACCCAGTCCCCATAAGGTGGCGGCATCGGCTTCTTGGGATTCGCCGTCAACCTTGTTGGCTACCAGTATGATCGGCTTATTTGCCTTGCGCAACATGGTGACGATGGCCTCGTCGGTTGCGGTTATACCAACTGTGGCATCAACAATGAATAGCACAGCATCAGCAAAATCTACTGCGCGCTCGGCCTGTTCGGCTACCTTTGCAGCCAGACCCTTGACGCCGTATTCCCAACCGCCGGTATCCGCAACGGTAAATGGTTGGCCGTTCCATTCTGCGTCATAGAATACGCGGTCTCGTGTGACACCGGGGACGTCTTCTACTACGGCCTGGCGTCGTCCAATGATCCGGTTGACTAACGTGGATTTTCCGACGTTGGGGCGTCCAACCACGGCAACGACGGGAGGTACGAAATCGGGTTCTTCATGTGGTTCGTCTTCTTCGAACCCGATCAGGATTTCATGGTCTTCGTCAGCTAGGTCATAGTGTTCCAGACCTGCAAGATAGGCTTCGGTTCGGGCCTGATGTTCTTCATCCGTCATCTGTGCCAGGTCCTCATCGACCGTATCGGCACCGGATGGAGTGTATTCTTCTTCTGTCATAATGCTTTCTTAAGATCCGCCGGCGTTCACTTGGCGTTGTATTTCGGCTAATACGACGGCGACCGTGTCTTCGAGGGAAAGATTGGTGGAGTCAATTTCTGTAACGCCGTCTGCGGGCGTCATGAACTCTACGAGGGCAGAATCTTTTGTGTCGCGTCCGATTACATCAGACTCGACATTGGTTGGATCCTGCTGGGTTTCGCGTAACTGTTGACCGCGTCGTGCCATACGAACTTCGGGTGACGCGGTTAATAAGATTCTGGCGTCAGCATCCGGGGCAACCACCGTAGTGATATCCCGGCCTTCGACCACGATACGGGGACGGGATTCAATGACCTGCTGTTGCAATTGGACGAGATGGTCACGTACTTCTGGCCGTGTGGATAACACTGAAACATTGGCAGTGACTTCATCAGTGCGTATAGCTTCGGTAATATCTTGACCGTCTAAGGCCACAGTGACGGTGTTCGGATTGAGATCCTGGGCTAGCGGCATCTTGGTAATAAGATCGGTGATACGCGCGGTCTCGACGCGATCGGGGTGTGCTAAATCCAGCCCGTTTTTCATGCACCAAAGCGTCGCGGCGCGGTAGTTTGCGCCGGTGTCGAGATAGCTCAGGTTTAACTCTTGGGCGACCCATCGGGCCACCGTGGATTTTCCAGTTCCCGAAGGACCATCTATGGCGATGACAAGCCGAGATTGTGCTGACATTACAGTACCTTCCATCCAAGAGCAGTCAACGAGGCGACCAGGTGTTTTTTATGGCCTGGAACCACTGAGATTTCTAGCATACCGACTTGATAGCCAGAAGAGTGTTCCATCCTCAAGTCTTCCACGTTTACGCCCGCCTCGGCTACCGCCTGCAGCGCGGAGACCATTGCCCCGGGTGTGTCGTCGATCAGGACTGTAACCAGCGCGAAGGATTGTGCTGGCCCGCCATGCTTACCGGGGATACGCGCCTGGCCACGGTTACCTTCATCCATCAGTTGTGCGACATCCAAACGTGACCCGGTTGCATATGGCGCGTTAAGCGTGTTAATCAACCGATCCAGGTCAGCTTTCATGCCGTACAGTTCCGGAAGTATTTGGTCGGCATTTGCCGTGAGTATTTGTACCCACAGGCTGGCGTCTGAGGCGGCAATTCTTGTGGTGTCTCGCAGCCCGTTGCCAGCCAGTTGGAGTGCTTGTGCTGAGGTGTCCTGCAGTCGGGAGGCCAACAGTGAAGCCGCGATTTGTGGCAGGTGACTAATTTGTGCCACAGCGGCATCGTGTTCTTCGGCACTCATGTGGTAGATGGTGGCTCCCAGCAAACGGGCAACGTCTGATGCCACATCAATCACATACTGCGGAGTCGCAGGAGTCTTGCACAGAACCCAGGGGGCCGCAGTGAAGAGTTCACCGCGTGCCGCAACCGGTCCTGAACGTTCCCTGCCTGCCATCGGGTGGGTCCCGATGTACCGTTGAGCATCTTGTGAAGTGATTCGTCCGTCGGAAATTGCCTCCGCCAGATGGTTTGCAATCGCGGTTTTAACGGACGCGACATCTAGGACAACGGCTTCAGACCAACGTTGTAAAGCATTGATAATTTCATCGCCGGTGACATCTGGTGGCGCTGCGACGATCACGGTGCCGGGCTGATGGTCTGCTGTCAGACTTCGACCGGCACCAATATCCTCGGCTACCGCTTGGGCTGACGGTGATGGATCCGTCAGTAGCACTTCGACTCCTGCAGCACGCAACCCTAACCCGATGGATGTCCCCAACAGACCCGTTCCTACGATCAGAACTGGTTGGCGAATCGTGTGTTTCTTGGAGACCGTTTCGGTAGCAGCCGCCAGCGATGCGGTATCGACAATTTCGGTACGGGAAAACCGTGGCGTGGTCATAGCCCCACCAGGGCCATCAGATGACCGACTTCTTGCGAGTTCAGCTGACGGATGGATCCCTGTCGCTGGTCCCCCAGGGTAATTGGCCCGTGCGCGATGCGTACAAGACGCTCAACCGGGTAGCCTACGGCTTTCATGAGTCGGCGCACTACGCGGTTTTGTCCAGTGTGGATCACGATTTCACAAAGCAGGTGTCCGGGTGTGGAATCGACCACTTTGAAAGAATCTACCGATACTAGACCATCTTCTTCGAGTTCTATTCCGGCCCGAAGTTCGTCACCGACACCTTTCCGCATTGGTCCTTTGACCTGGACCAGATACGTCTTAGGCACCTCGTAGCTGGGATGTGATAGCCGGTTTGCTAAATCACCATCGTTTGTGAGTAACAATAACCCTTCGGTTTCGTTATCGAGTCGTCCGACATGAAATAAGCGTGTATCTGTGGTCTTCACATAGTCAGCTATCGACGGACGTCCTTTCGGATCGGACATGGTCGAGATGACGCCGCGTGGTTTATTGAACGCATAATACACGGCCTCTGGTTTGGTATTTACCCGAATGCCATCAACGAAAATAATATCGTTTTCTGGATCAATTCGAGTCCCCAAAGCTGTGACAATCTCATCGTTGACTTCAACTCGGCCCTCAGTAATGAGATCTTCGGCTACGCGACGTGATGCAATGCCAGCTGCTGCAATAACTTTTTGCAGGCGTTCGCCTTCTGGCACGTGTTGTGGTGACTTTTTGCCTTGTCCTTTACCGGCTCGACGGTATTGGCTGCGGTCTACTGGTCCTAGATTGCGGTCGTAGTCGGCACCGGAAAATGGGCCACCGCGACGACCAGCTTTTGGTGTGCGGTTGCGGCGTCCGGAGCCTCTCGGCTTGCGGGATGTCATGGCTATTCCTGACTTTCTGCCAGTTCACTGGCTTCATCGACTCCGGGAAGGAGTGGTGAAATTTTGGGTAATTCCTCTATAGAGTTTAGGCCAAGTAGCTCTAAAAAATAATCCGTTGTCGTATAGCGTACGGCACCAGTCAGAGCTTCCACACCGTGTTCGGCAATCAGCCCTCGTGTTAACAGGGTTCGCACTACGGAATCCGAATTAACCCCGCGAATTTGGGCAACCCGAGATCGTGTGGCTGGTTGGAGGTACGCAATGACAGCTAAGGCCTCTAAACCTGCCTGGCTCAATTTCTGACTCGCGCCTTGAACCATGAAGGCAGCGATCACGTTTGCATGCTCAGTCCTGGTGTAGAGCCGCCAACCGCCGGCAACGTGACGCAGCTGAAAACCGCGAACAGGGCCGTCCGATTCGCCGTCGTAGTCATGCTGGATCGCAAGGAGCGCGGCTTCGATGCGTTCTGGCGCTTCATCAGTTGCTTTGATCATCTGCTCGATACTCACTGGCTCATCTGCGATCAGCAGAATGGCTTCTAGCTGCGAAGTGAGTGCTGGGTTGTACCGCTCTGTCATGACGGGGTCTCTTGCCAGACGACGGTAATTTCACCCAGCGGTTCATCTTGGTGCCAGCTGATGAGTTGATCACGATACATGGTCAGCAGTCCCAGAAAACGAACCACCACCATCATAGTTGTGGTTGCATCACCGATGAGCGCGCTGAAAGTCAGTTGGTGCGCTTCTTGAATGCGTCGAGTCATAATGGCGACCTGTTCGCCCAGGGAAACCAGTGGTGCATGCAAGTGATGGGTACCAACTTCCGTTGGTTCCTGGGCAAAGGCGTTGAAAACATCTTGTGCTAGGTGGGCGAAATCCTGTGCGGATAGGTCAAATACCAGGGGCGGCAGAAGGTTTATATGGCTGGGCTCTGGGCCAGCTTGGCGAGCGACCATCGAGGACTGTGCTTTGAGACGTTGGTCGATCATGTTCGCAGCCTGCTTGAAGGCCCGATATTGCAATAAACGGGCGAAGAGTAAGTCGCGTTCTTCTAATATCGCCATTTCTTCGGTCGCATCACCGATGCCCGTGGGCAACAGTCTCGCTGTTTTGAGTTCCAAGAGTGTAGCTGCCACCACCATGAAGGAGCTGGAATTTTCTAACACCTCTTCTGAGGTTTCCAATGTCGTGACGTAGGATAAAAATTCATCGGTCACTTCGGCAAGCGCTACTTCGGTAACATCCATGCGTCGCCGGGCAATGAGAGACAGCAACAGGTCAAAGGGGCCGGAAAAATTTGTGAGGGCAAGTTCAAAGCCAACATGTTCGTCCGCATATTCATCGTCGACTGTCAGCGTTGATATTTGGCTCACGGTGCTCCACCGCGGGAAATGAGCTCTCTGGCTAATTGTCGATAATTCTTTGCGCCGGGATGGTTTGGTGCGAAAGCAGTGATTGGTTCTGCAGCGACCGTGGCGTCGGCGAATTTAATCGAACGATTAATGACCGTCTCAAATACTTGGTCACCAAAGGCTTCGACCAAACGACCAATGACCTCTTTGGAGTGCAGTGTACGACTGTCGACCATGGTGGCAAGTACACCGTCAATAACGAGGTCGGGATTAATGCGATCTTGCACTTTTTCGATGGTTTCTACCAGCAGTGCGACGGCGCGGAGAGCAAAAAACTCTGCGGTCAAGGGGATAATCACGCCGTGTGCTGCGGCCAACGCATTCACTGTCAGTAGACCCAGAGATGGTTGACAGTCAATGATGACGACGTCGTAATTATCTGCCACTGGACGAAGAGCACGGGCGAGGACTTGTTCTCGGGCGACTTCGTTTACCAATTGGACTTCAGCGGCGGACAGGTCAATATTCGCCGGCAGTAAGTCGATATTGTCATCATCGGTTTTGATAATGGCATCACTGATGTGCACGTCACGTTCCATCAGCACGTTATACACGGTGAGGTCCATTTCGTGTGGGTTCGTCCCAAAACCGGCCGACAATGCTCCCTGTGGGTCAAAGTCAACCATGAGTACTTTACGGCCGTAGTCGGCCAGTGCGGCACCCAAATTTACGGAGGATGTGGTTTTACCTACGCCGCCCTTTTGATTCACCATGGCGATAATGCGTGCGGGTCCGTGCGACTCAAGGGGCTGAGGGGTGGGAAAGTCGTGTTTTGGCCGCCCGGTGGGTCCGATAACTGGATCTCCGGTGATCATCATCACGGGTCGTGGGTGTTGGCTGGCGTCATTCACGATGTCTGAAACTCCTGACCGCTACGCAAATTAGGGGGTGTAATCCTCTTAGTGTTCGAAAGTGACGTTAATTCGGTTTCTGATTCTAGTGTATTGCGGGAATACACTCCTGCAGGACAAATGGGTATTTTACCGGCGAGCCTTGAAGTTTAAAGTCAAACATGAAGGTATGGCTATCCGTGTGCTCGTGGATGGGCAAACGCGAAGACTTCTCGTAGGGTCTCTGCGGTGACCTGTGTGTAGATCTGGGTGGTCGTTACCGATGCGTGTCCGAGTAGTTCCTGCACCACTCTGACATCGGCTCCGCCTTGTAATAAATGCGTGGCAAAAGAATGTCGCAGCGTGTGAGGCGAAATCTCGGTGGTTATCTGGGCGTCGACCGCGGCCTGCTTGAGGACGTTCCACCCGGTCTGACGTGAGATTCGACTACCTAATCGGTTCAAGAATAGCGCGGGTGAGCCTTTGCCTGCTGCAGCGTGCTCGGGTCGTCCCCGGACAAGATAGGCCTCGATTGCCTCCACCGCATAGGATCCTAATGGCACGACCCGTTCTTTGGAGCCTTTTCCGAAGAGCCGCACGACGGTGGCGTCGTCATCGAGCCGAATGATATCGTCCACGTCGAGTTTAATGGCTTCCGTGATGCGAGCGCCCGTGGCGTATAGCAGTTCCATCAGTGCCCGGTCACGGAGCCCCTGCGCAGTGTCAGGAGCAGGGGTATCCAGGAGTCGGGTCACTTCCGCAATGCTGAGACCTTCGGGGAGTTGTTGGCCTGTTTTGGGTGGTTTGATGTCTGCCGCCGGGTTGGTTGTTGTGGTGTTTTCCAGGAACATGAACCGGTGCCACCCGCGAGCTGCGATCAGAATGCGGTTGACCGAGGAGTCGACGAGTTCGCCCATGTGATGGCTGCCCGAGCTGAGCGCTTGGAGGAACCCTGATACATGGTGGGTGGTGATGCTATTGACGTCGTCGACGCCTTCTTGCGCCAGATATTGCAGGTACCGTTGCAGATCGCGACGATAGGCAGCCAGAGTGTTTTCGGATAGGCCACGTTCAATCGTCAGATGGTCAAGATAGGCGGTGACAGGACGGGCCAAAGTGTCCGGGATGGTGACGTCGTGTGTGCTCATCAGCGTCCTAGAAGGGTGCGTCTGCCGGTCGTAGGGTGCGATGTGTGGTGCTCGCGAGGTGATAGGCCAGAATACCTGCCACGGCGTTGACGTTTTTGATCGCCCCGGTCATTACTGCGTCCACGGCGTTTTGGAGTGGGACGCGTTGGACGACCAGGTGTGCTTCTTCGGCAAGCCGGTTGTGGCGTTGGTCCGCAGGCACGGGCTGGAGGTCTTGGGCCAAGTATATGCGGATAGCTTCTGTTGAGGAGCCGGCCGATGGGTAGTGGTCGATAAGGACAGACCAGTCCTTGGCGGTCAGGGCGGTTTCTTCCGCCAATTCGCGTTTGGCCGTGGTCAGGAGGGTTTCGCCGGGGACATCCAGGAGTCCGGCTGGGATTTCCCAGCAGCTTTGTCGGACCGGGTGACGGTATTGGTTGATCATGACGACTCGTTGCTTATCGTCCAGAGCCACGATGGCCACCGCCCCTGGGTGTTCAAGATAGTCTCGGGTCATGGGGTCATCAGTAGTTTCGATGGTGAAGGTGTCGCGTTGAATGTCCCAGATGGCGCCGGAGTAGACGGTTTCTTGGTGCTGGATGGTGACGGCATGATCGGTATCGTTGAGTGGCTGGTCGGTCATGGGTGTGAGGTCTCCAAGAGTTCGCGGGCGTGTTCACGTGCGGAGGTGGAGTCCGCGTGGCCTGCCAGCATGCGTGCTAGTTCTGAAATTCGTTCTTCGCCTACCAGTTCGGTGACGTCCGAGGTGGTGAAACCTGCTTCCACATTCGGGTTTTTATTAACGCGTAGGTGTTTGTCAGCGCAGGCGGCCACTTGTGGCAGGTGGGTGACCACAATGACTTGGACACGTTGTGCCAGTCGGGCCAACCGCCTACCAATTTGGACGGCCGCTTCACCACCAACTCCGGCATCGATTTCATCGAAGATAAAAGTGGGCACCGGATCGGTGTCGGCGAGGACCACTTCGAGTGCGAGCATGATTCGGGAGAGTTCACCACCGGATGCCCCTTTGCCTAGTGGTCTGGGGTCGGAACCGGGGTGTGGTTGTAATAGCAGGGCGATGTCGTCAAAACCGTGGGGGCCAGGTTGTTCGGCGGGCAGGATGGCAACAGAGAACTGTGCGGTCGGCATCAACAGGCCATGGAGTTCTTTGGTCACCTGCTCCCCTAGTGTCTTACCTGCACTGCGACGAAGTTCTGTTAGCTGCGCGCCGTGTTCGTTGAGCTCCGCCGTCAGTTGCTGCTGTTGCTCCGTGAGGTAGTCAATTCGCTCTGTGTCACCTTGGAGCTCATCGAGTCGGGGGCGCTGTTCTTGCGCCCAGGCCAGGACGTCTGCCAGATCTGGCCCGTAGAGCTTTTTGAGCCGGTTCAGTTCGGCAAGCCTGGATTGGGCTTGGTTCAGTGCCATGGGGCCATCGTCATCCAAACTGGACACAAATTGGGAAATTTCGGCGGTAATATCCGCAAGCTCAATCCCGACAGAGGCGAGGCGTTGGCTGATGTCTTGCAGTTCTTCGAGGTCTCCGGGCGTTTGGGCAATAACTTGGCGTGCTGTTTCCACGAGCGACTCCGCACTGGGGGCGTCCAGGTCGTTGTCGTCGCCAGACAGTGCGATGGTGGATACCCGTGCAGCGTTGCGCACGTCCTCTGCCGATTCGAGGCGTTTGATCCGTTCTTGGATGTCCTCGTCTTCGTTTTCTTGCAGCTCTGCGTTATCGATTTCTTCCAAACTACGTTGCAAGTTTTCGGCTTCTAAGGCCCGCTCTTGGGCCTGTTGCACCAGTTCTTGCAGTTGCGTGGAGACCTCCTGCAGTGCAGTATATGTCTGTCGATACGACGCCAGCGCTTTGGCTATCGGTTTGCCACCGAAGGCATCCAAAGCGTGACGTTGTGCGGTGACAGATTTGAGTCTCAACTGGTCGGATTGCCCGTGAATTGCGACTGCATGTTCGCCAATCTCTGACAGCAGGGCGACCGGAACGCCTCTGCCCCCCGCGGTTGCCCGCGAGCGCGTGCCGGATCCTGATGCGTCGATTGACCTGGTGACAACCAGATGCCGCTGGTGCTCCTCTGCATCAAGGAGTGCCCCAGCGTCTTCGGCTGCCGTTACGGAGCTGTGTTGGGCGGGCAGGAGGAAACCAGCTTCCACGGTTGCTTTCGCATCGCCCGCTCGAATCGCTCCGGCATCGGCTCGGGCACCCAATAGGAGGTTTAAGGCCGTGACGACCATCGTTTTGCCCGCACCGGTTTCACCAGTGACCACCGTGAACCCTGGATCTAATGCGACGGTGGTTTCTTCGATGACGCCCAAAGAATTGATCGACAGGTGTTCTAGCATTTAGTCGTTCCTTTGTTCTTTGGTCTGGTCTGCATCAGATGGTGCGCCCGGCAGCTCGATGATTTCTTCTTCATCGGCTTTGGTCACCACCGGAATCGGGGTGGTCAAGGGTGGCACCACATCCGGGCGAGGTGCGTGGTGGTGAGGTTCCACTATGCGGATCCCCTGCGAGTCGGCGAGCGTTTTATGCCACGTATCTTGATCACGGCGTGCTCGTTCACGCGCCTCGATGGCTGCTCGGTCCGTGTCGCTGATGGAGCCGCGCCAGCCTTCGGTGGGCAGATCGAATTTGCGCACAAGTCGTTCAGAGAACGGTGTCAGGGCAAGTCGTGCAAGTTTGACCGGGCTATTCGATCGGGTGACTTCGATGCGCGCGCCGAATGGTAAATCCACGGTGCGGCGGCCGTCGCACCACAGCACACCGTTTTCGTTGCTGCGCTGCAGGACATCAACCGAGATGACTGATTCTGGTGAAACGACCAGGGGTCGGGCAAATAGTGCGTGTGCCGATAGGGGCACCATCAGCATGGCCTGTACCTCAGGCCAGACAATGGGTCCGCCGCCAGAGAAGGCGTAGGCTGTTGAGCCGGTGGGGGTCGCCATCACTACGCCATCACAGCCAAAGGAGGAAATCGGGCGGTTATCAACACCGATGACGACTTCCAGCATGCGTTCGCGGTTTGATTTTTCTACTGATGCTTCATTCAAAGCCCACGTGTGGGCTACCAGGTGTTTACCCACCAGGACTTTGACATCAATGGCCATGCGTTCTTCTACTAAGTAGTCTTTCGTGACGATCGCGGTGACAGCCCGTTCTAGATCCGCTTGTTCTGCTTCCGCCAAGAAGCCTACGTGGCCCAAGTTTACGGCCATCAGTGGCAAGGTTGAATCTCGAACCATTTCGGCGGCGCGAAGCACCGAGCCATCGCCGCCCAGCACCATGCCCAGCTCAATGTCGTGCAGGGTCGTTTCGGTATCGATACGTTCCACACCCAGCCCGTTGGCTTGCAGCACGCCGTTGTGAATCGCTTCGTGCATGACCGCTGCATCATGGGGCAACATGACCGGAGTGAGCCCGGCTTCACGGAGCAATTCAATAGCCTGAAGCGCTGACTCCATGGCCTTTTGGCGCCCGGTGTGAGCTAAAATCAGTATTCGCCGGCTCATGGTTCTCCTTTTGCTTGTACGTATGCCTAGCACACAAATCTAATCGCTTCGTCTCGGTTTGTTATCAGCCTGGGCACGCTGTGGACAACCTGGCCCAGGTTAATCCGACCATTGAACTCGCTGCGTGTCTAGCCAGGAGGCGGCGTCGATCGTGTCATGGAGGTGTGCACCGGCGATGTCGTTGGTGGCCCAAAAGAAGAATTCTCGGTTACCATCCTGGCCGGCTAACGGGCTAACAGCAACACCCTGTGGTGCAAGGCCTTGGGATAAGGCTGTTGCTATGACGCCGATGACGGCTTCACGCCGTTGGGCAGGGTCCGTCACGACCCCGGTTTTGGGCAATAGCTGGCGTCCAATTTCGAATTGCGGTTTGATCATCAATATAAATTGTGCGCCTGGTCTGCTGACGCGTACAAGCGCCTCCACTACCAGCTTTAAGGAAATGAACGATAAATCTGAGACGACGATATCTACCGGCTCGCCAATATCTTCGAGTGTTAGATACCGGACGTTGATGCCTTCGTGCACATCCACGCGTGGGTCCACCCGTAACCGTTGTACGATTTGGTCGTGACCAACATCAACGGCAATCACCTGTGCGGCGCCATGCTGGAGCAGCACATCGGTAAATCCGCCGGTGGAGGCACCGGCGTCTAAACATCTAGCTCCCGTGACGTCTACGGTGTGGAAAACATCGAGCGCACCGGCAAGTTTATGCCCTGCTCGCGAGGCGTATTGTGGGCCCGATATGGTCAGGCGAATTCGGTCGTCGTCACGAACTTTGGTGGCTGGCTTCAGGACTTTTTGGTCGTTCACAAGAACCTGCCCGGCGTGAATATAGCGGGCTGCCGCGGTACGAGAAGTGGCCAAATTGCGAGTCACAAGGGTCTGATCGAGGCGTTTCACGTTAGGCATCTCCTGGACCGTGCTCTTCTGGAGCATTCAGTAATTCCGTGAGATCGGCTAATACTTGCTCATACACTGCCAGTTCTTCTGCGGGCAGTAGCTCGTCAACGCCCTGCAGCGCGGCCAGTGCATCGTTGGGTAGCGGCGGGGGTGATTCAGTCATACCGCCCCCGGTGGTCGTCCTGGGGTGCCTGGAGCAGCACGCCGAGGTGCGGCAGGACCCAATCTGGCGAGACCACGTCTCGGAACGTCGCAATATCGGGGGCGCGATGAATTCCGGTTTCAACCAGGGCACCGTCAAAGCCAGCGTTGGCTGCACCAAGGATGTCGGTATCCAGGCGATCGCCAATTACGAGCGGTTTCGTCATGGAGAATTTCTCGGCCATGGCGGTGAACATGACGGGGGCTGGTTTTCCTGCGGCCACCTCTGGACGGGTCCCGGTTGCTTGGGCCACCGAGTTCACCATGGAACCGTTGCCAGGGGCGATCCCCTGGCTCAGTGGAATAGTGAGGTCGAGGTTGGAGGCCAGCCAGCCTGCACCGTTTTGAATTGCAAAGCTGGCTTGTGCAAGATCGTTCCATCCCAACTTGGGGTTGAATCCTTGGACGACGACTTGGGGCGTGTCAGCTGCCTGGGTGGTGACACTATAGCCGGCGGCTTCGATCAGTGCGGTGAGCTGTTCTGAGCCGGTGACCATGACGGGACCGGTATGGGGGGAATACTTACTCTTCATGAGATCCACAACCGCTTGGGCCGACGTCATAACGTGGGCGGGGTCGGTTTCCACACCCATGGTAATCAACCGGTTTGCCACTTCGGTTGCCGATTTTGAGGCATTATTTGTCACAAACGCTACCGGAACGCCCCACGCCATGAGCGTGTTAAGGGTCGAGACCGCTTCGTCTATCGGCTCGGATCCAGCATAAACGACGCCGTCGAGGTCACATAGCAGGCCGTCATAGTCATCGAAAAATGTGGTCACAGATTAGCTTTCGCTACCTTTGGCGGTTGCCGTGTCTTTCGGCTCGGCCGGCGGTATCACATCTCGTGCTCGAACCGGGGGTGTCGCGTCGTCGTCTTCGTCGCTCAAGTCTAGAATTTCGGGTTCCGGTTCGACCGCGAGTCCTAGCGCACGATCGGCTCGAGCGGCCAGGTTGGACCATTTGCGGGCGTCTTGTGCTCGGCCGCTGGCCTCTAGGGCTTGAGCATAGGCGCGGAAGAGTCGAGGTGAATAGGAGAAGCCACGGCGGGGATTGAGTTCCGCAATTTCTAAGGCTTTGACGGCAGCGGTCGGGTTGTCCTGATCCAGGTGTATACCGGAGACCACCATGGCCAATTCGACTCGGGACGTGGCCGGAAGTTTATCAACTTGGGCTTCAGCGGCCATCTCGAGCGCCTTGTCGCGACGTCCCAGGGCGCGTTCTGCGTCGACCATTTCTGGCAGGTGGGCGTTGTCGCCGGAAATGCGGCGGTAGGTGCGGAATTCACGAAGCGCTTCGGAGTATTTTCCGGCCGCATACGCCGTCATTCCTGCAGCTTCTCTCACCACTGCAAGTCGACCGCCGCGACGCGAAGCAGCCAGCGCATGTTCAAACGCTAACTCAGGATCGTCCTCGAGTAACCGGTCAGCCATCACAAGGTGTTTTTGTACCCATGGACGGTTCTGTTCATCAAGTGTGCCTAACTCACGCTGCACACTTCTATCTAGTTCACGCCCGGTCACGTCATCGTCGATATTCGGTGAGCGTCCGCGATCCGGCCGATTCGCTGAGCGCAAATCTGCTGGGTTATGTGCTGGCCGAATATCTTCGCCACCATCGGATCGTCTGGTTTGCTGATCATTATCACGGTAGGGGTTTTTGCGTCGTCCGCTTTGGTCCCCGCGACCTCGGCCGCCGCCACCACGCTGACCACTACGATCTTGTCCACGCCGCCGTTGACCGTCCTGTCCGCGGTCACGCTGGTTACGACCAGGAGGCCCGTCTCGACGATCGGAACGGGATGAATCGTCGCGATGCTGCGGTTGGTTTCCAGTGGTATCGGTCAAAGCTAATGCGTCCTCGGGTCAACGTTGCGCCTGAAATTTGAGCTGCAGGCAAATCACTATCGTGTCCCCATCCTACAACTGTTCGGCACGCCCCCTGTGGGATATTGATGAAAACTTAGCTTACCGAGCAAGCACGGGGAGTGCCTGCACCACTATTTGCACTGCGGCAGGAGTTTGCCGACGACAGGAACTGCGCAGAACTTAGGTTTTGCAGATTTGGTGACGACAAAATCCGGGTCGGCGCCACCCACCGGAAAGTTGGCCAAGATGTGCTGTGTGTCGACGATGTGTGCCGAGGTCTGAGAAAAATGTGGAATTGAAGTCATGGTGTTCTCCTCTGGAATGCTTCGAAATACCGCATAGTCCGAAGCAAAGAAACGAGTCATGTATCCCCCGTCATATGGCATAACGGGGAGCAAGAAAAATTCGGTTAGCTTTGGGGCCGAAACTTATGCGGGCCACCTGCGAATACCGCATCGGGCCGGGAACTGAAGCCTGTGTGGACCGTGTGGGTGACTGGTCCGCGTGACAGGAACATCAGCATCAGATACTGCATCATCGAAGTTCCGATAAATGACAACTGTAACCCACGTCACCTCAGAATACTAGGCTTTGGCCTGCTGAACTACAGAAACCCTCAATACGGTGGAATTCTCAAGAGCAAGCCGACTTAGCGTGGTATCGTGAAAATTTCAAATCATGTGGCCTTTGAGCCTTACCAGGCCAGTGCCGCTGCATGTGCTGTCGTCATTTACCCCCATGATCGCCAGGTAGTGCACACGAGCCGCTCGTTTAATCACCAGGAGATACCGCAACACGTTTTTACGCGGTGTTTCAGATCTGCCAAGGAGTTTAATTACATATGGCATCACCTAGCCCCGGCTATTCGATCATTGTTAAAGTACAGGCCCCTGCTTCGTTCACCGCAACCAGCGATTTGACTGCTGTCGTTGCTGAAGCCGGTGCCGCGATTACTGCCCTGGATATTGTTGACGCCAGCCACGAATCCAACATTATTAATCTCTCCTGTAACACCACTGGCAAGTTGCACAGCCAGCAGGTCAGAGAATCCATTGAGGCTATAGATGGTTTTGAAGTGCTCAGCCTTTCAGACCGCACCTTTCACATGCACCAGGGTGGAAAACTGCAGACCACGTCGAAGGTCAACGTGCGAAACCGTGATGACCTTTCGCGGGCTTACACGCCCGGCGTGGCACGTGTCTGTACCGCCATCGCTAAAGATCCCAGCCGAGCGCGTGAATTGACTATTAAACGCAACACAATTGCCGTCGTGACTGATGGGACCGCAGTGCTGGGTCTCGGCGATATCGGGCCCGAAGCTTCTATGCCTGTCATGGAAGGTAAGGCGGTGTTGTTCAAACAGTTCGCGAACGTGGATGCGTGGCCGGTTGCACTGGATACCAAGGACACCGATGAGATTGTTCAGATTGTTAAGGCCCTAGCTCCGGCCTACGGCGGTATCAACTTAGAGGATATTTCCGCACCTCGATGTTTTGAGATTGAGGCTCGGCTCCGGGAAGAACTCGATATTCCGGTGTTTCACGACGACCAACACGGTACCGCCATCGTCACGCAGGCCGCGCTGACTAACGCGCTGAAAGTCGTTGCCAAGAACATTGCAGACGTGCGAATTGTCGTCTCAGGCGTGGGAGCCGCTGGCCATGCGATCATTCGGTTGCTGAAAGCCTCGGGAGCTCAGCACATCATGGCCGCCGGCCGCGATGGTGTGCTAGAGCCCAATACCACCCAGCGTGATGAGCACCGTCAATGGCTGGCCGATAATACCAATGCTGACGGCTTTTCTGGAACGCTCAAACAGGCCCTGGTCGGCGCAGACGTCTTTATCGGCGTCTCGGCACCCAATCTTCTCGACGAGGCCGACATTGCCAGCATGAACGATAATGCTGTGGTCTTTGCTATGGCCAATCCGGATCCAGAAATTATGCCAACCGCCGCTTCGCAGCATGCCGCTGTGGTGGCTACCGGTCGGTCAGATTTTCCAAACCAGATCAATAATGTGCTTGCTTTCCCAGGCTTATTCCGTGGGCTGTTGGATGCTGGCGCATCAGATATTACCGAGGACATGCTGGTTGCTGCTGCAGAGGCAATTGCTGGCACCATTTCAGCGGATGAGGTTAACCCCAGTTACGTCATCCCTTCGGTATTCAATAAGGATGTCGCCCCTGCTGTGGCTGCGGCTGTTGCTGAAGTTGCGCAGCGAAGTGGCAATGTCAGCCAACCCGCACCCCAAACACAGGATGATATCGACTTCTAGTCGTACTTTGTACAACATTTTGGGGACCGGAAAACATCCGGTCCCCAAAATGTTTTAGACACGTCTTCGTGGACGGCTAGGCGTGCTCGAGTGCATCTTGCAGTGCTGATAGCACAAAGTTTGCATTAGCTTCAGTCGCGTTGTGGCCCATCATGCCGATACGCCAGATTTTTGCAGCATAGGCGCCGGTACCAGCACCAATTTCTAAACTGTATTTCGACATCAGGAAGCTTCGCACGGCAGCAGAATCAACGCCGTCAGGAACTTCGACGGTTGTCAGTTGTGGCAGACGTGCACCCGCTTGGGCAAATAGGGTGAGCCCCATGGCTTCAAGTCCGTCTTGGATCGCTTTACCTGCCGCCTCGTGGCGGGTATAAACATTGTCGAGTCCTTCTGCCAGAATTCGTTCCAGTCCGGCTTTCAAGGAAATAATCATGCCGGTGGGTGCCGTATGGTGATAGGTTCGCTGCCCGCCCGTCGTGCCTGTTGCGTAGCCGCCTAGCAGATTCAGGTCGAGGTACCAGTTCGCGGGTCTTTCGACTCGACGTTCATATGCGCGGTCAGAGATCGTAAACGGTGCTAGTCCTGGTGCCACTCCTAGGCACTTCTGCGAACCCGCATATGCGATGTCCACGCCCCAGTCGTCGAGGTTGATTTCCATGCCCCCTATTGAGGTGACACAGTCTGCCAAAAGCAGGGCGTCCCCTTTGTTTTCACCCAACGCTTGGATGTCAGATACCACGCCTGTTGAGGTTTCGGCGTGGACGGCTGCAATGATCTGAGGTTTAGGATGCGCGGTAATGACGCGCTCAACATCAACCGGTGTGCCGTATTCGTGTTCTACCGCGATCACCTCAGCCCCGTGGCGTGAAGCCACTTCCACCATACGTTCACCAAACAGCCCATTGACTGCAACAACGACGACGTCACCGGGACGAACGGTATTAACAAATGCTGCTTCCATGCCCGCCGAACCGGTGGCCGACAACGGCAGCGTTCGCTGATTGTGTGTCCCCCACACCTCACGCAGCATATCGCTGGTGGCATCCATCGCAGCAATAAAACTTGGATCCAAGTGCCCCATGAGGGGCAGACTCAGAGCTAGATGTGCTTCTGGGTAGGGGTTACACGGGCCTGGACCAAATAATTGGCGACCAACAATCGGACTTTCAAACACTGTATTATCTGTCATAATTCCACAGTCTAGACTTCCCTACTCAACGTGGGTATAGCCAGTAAGCGCAGCACCAAACTTGTCGGGAACACCGGTTTTCGAATCTGCGTATCAGATTTGTACCAAGTTTGTGTCCAATCAGGAAGTAACAGAGCTGACCCAACTCGCTTCACTAGCGGTTGGTGGGTTGGGATATTGACAGCCTGTATGGCCCTAGTGATGGCATTCCTTGCAATGGTAGGTTGTAATCATCACCCTCGCCTCAGAAACCTCAGGAGGCACGCTATGCCCGTCGGTTTCATGATTACGCTTGTGCTTCTGGGAGTTCTGGTGATTCTTGCGCTGATACGTCTCCGATATTTTGGTTCAAGATTATTCATATTGGCCTTGCCTGCCGGCGAACTTCCACATTTTGCTATCGTCTATCTGGGCTTGTCGACATTGCTGGCTTGGCACGATAGTAGTCTGACCGGACCGGTTGCCACTGTACTGTTCGGCGTGGCCGGACTGCTCTTGTTCGGTCTACTCGTCTTGCTTCATCGCGCTTTACAGGCACGGCGGAATATTCACCAGATAATACGAAAACATGGCCAACAGCTAGTGGGTAGCAAAATCTGGTGGCTACGTCCGTTATTATTTCCTTTTCCATGGCGCCCACCATCGGTGCTGCGAACAGGGCGGATCATGTATGGCAAGGATCCTCGGCAGCGTCTGGACGTCTATCACCCTCGAAAAGCGACTACGCCGGGACCGGTGCTGGTTTATTTTCACGGCGGTGGCTATTCTTCGGGCGGGAACCGGCGAGAAGCAAGAACGCTGTTGTATCACCTATGTGCCCGAGGGTGGACGTGTATTAGTGCGACATACCGTCTTCGGCCACGTTTCGGCTTCACTGATCACCTCGCCGATGCCCAGACTGTGTTGACCTGGGCGCACACGCACGCCGGTGACTACGGCGGCGATACAGCAACAGTCGTTATGGCCGGTAGCTCGGCAGGCGGCCATCTCACGGCTCTCTGTGCCCTCAACCAGCATGAGCATGGATTCGCTCGAGTTGATGCTGCAGTCTCGCTGTATGCCTATTACGGAAGATATTATGGACGCGACGAGAACGAATCACCAATATCTACTGCCCTGGCGTTAGATGCATCTAATGCGCCACCGTTCTTTATCGTCCACGGCGACCATGATAGTTACGTTCCGGTTGAAGAAGCCCGACAACTACGCGACCATCTTGTGCAAAATTCAGCGCAAGAGCCTTGGTATGTAGAACTGCCAGGAGCGCAACACGGTTTTGATGCGTTCGCATCGTGGCGGTTCATGGCAGTTATCGAGGGAATCGACGCGTTTTTCAACCGAGAATTACCGCGGCGGCATTCCTAAACCCGGCCTTGCCTGTCTGGGGAGCACCGGTGGCGGCCTTCTGGCGTTCATGTCATGTGGTGACAGCCTCGGGTAAGGTGGCTCACACAGTATGCTCATGCGTCGGCACGGGCAACGCATGCAATGAGATAACGGAGGCCCATCGTGTCTTATCCACCTGACCAAGTCGAGTTAATAGATTTAACTCTCAAAACGCAGCAGCTATATGAAACCGCTCGTACTGCTGTTGCACGAAGAGCAGGAAGTACAGTGTATCGGGGCGATGGTGTCCGTCAAACCCTGGTTGTCATTCTGGCCGGGGAAGAAATGGCCGAGCATGAGAGCCCACAGGAAGGCTTTGTGCATGTCATGGAAGGAAAGATCCGTCTCGACGGTTACCAGAGATCTTGGGAGATCGAGGCAGGACAATTGCTACCTGTGCCACCAGAGAAGCACTCTGTAATGGCATTGGAGGATTCCACCCTGACGATCACGGTCCTACGACAAGCCGTCATGGCCTGAATGACCGTTGGGTGGGTGTTAAATGGGTGTGGTCCCACCCAGCACACCCACACCCCAAACCCCCACAAACAGGGGGGACTGGGCTGGGCGGCTGGTGTGGGACCACACCATTAATAATTGTCCGGCGGTGACCTACTCT
>Ga0209487_1000121_pt1 | contig 72239 bp, 70 predicted proteins | sample Poulit2012_FD_187524 | JGI IMG/M metagenome (GOLD analysis project Ga0209487, IMG submission 187524) | Agricultural soil microbial communities from Georgia to study Nitrogen management - Poultry litter 2012 (SPAdes) (version 2) | ecosystem: Environmental > Terrestrial > Soil > Agricultural land...
CCCAACCCTGTCCCCCTGTCCTCCTGTCCTACACTCCAACCCTGTCCCCCTGTCCTCCTGTCATCCGACCACCAAAAAAGGAGTGGGGAAGCAGCTCGCGCCACTCCCCCACCCTCAATGGATCGAGACCCCCCGTCCGAGTTACTTCCTGACCCCAGGCTCGGTCATCGGGCGTGGATCGAGGAGCTTATCCAGCTCCTCATCGGAGAGGATCCCCCGCTCCTGAGCGACCTCACGTGCGGTCTTACCCTTGTCGAAGGCCTCATTTGCGATCGACGCCGCCTCATCGTACCCGATCGCGGGTGCGAGGGCGGTCGCGAGCATGAGGTTACCCTCGAGGAGTTCCCTAATCCGATCCTCGTTGACGACGATCCCGTCGACACACTTCTCGGCGAAGACCTTGCTCGAGTTGGTGAGGAGGTCAGAGGACTGCAGGAGCGCGTATGCCATGATCGGCATCATGACATTCAGCTCGAAATGGCTCCCGAGCCCACCCATCGTGATCGTGGTGTGGTTACCCATCACCTGTGCAGCGGCCATAGTGACCGCCTCTGGGATCACCGGGTTGACCTTACCAGGCATGATGCTCGAGCCAGGCTGTACTGCGGGGAGGGTGATCTCGTTGAGCCCCGCGCGCGGCCCACTCGCGAGGAGACGCAAGTCATTTGCGATCTTGGTGATAGAGACCGCGATCGTGTTGAGGGCACCATGTGCATAGACGACGGTGTCCCTAGTCGCCTGCCTCTCGAAGTGGTTCTCTGCGACCCTGAAGGAGATCCCGGTCATCGTGCTGAGCCGCTCGACCGCCCTCTCAGCGAATTCGGGGTGAGTATTGATCCCCGTCCCGACCGCGGTCCCCCCGAGTGGGAGTTCAGCGAGGTCGTTTAGTCCCTCCTTGACCCTCCTCATCCCGAGCGCGATCTGGGCAGCGAAGCCCCCGAACACCTGTCCGAGCCTGATCGGGGTCGCATCCATCAGGTGAGTCCGCCCCGACTTGACGATATGATCGTACTCCTCTGCCTTCTCGGCGAGGGATGTCCTGAGGACGGCCAACCCAGGGAGGAGGTCATCCTGTAGTGCGACACAGGCAGCGACCTGCATCGCGGTCGGGATCACATCGTTCGAAGACTGGCCGATATTGATATGATCATTGGGGTGTACCTTCTTAGACCCTATATCCCCGCCGAGCAGCTGATTTGCCCTGTTCGCGATCACCTCGTTCGCATTCATATTCGTCGAGGTCCCGCTCCCGGTCTGGAAGATATCTAGGACGAAGTGGCGGTCGAGGTCCCCGGCTATGACCTCATCGGCTGCTGCGACGATCGCCTTACCGATCTCGGGGTCGAGGAGGCCGAGCTCCATATTCGTCTCTGCTGCGGCCTTCTTGACCATCCCGAGTGCCGCGATGAAGCGACGCGGGAACCTTAGATCGCTGATCGGGAAGTTCTCCACCGCCCTCTGGGTCTGTGCACCCCAGAGTGCATCGGCGGGGACCTTCATCTCACCTAGCGAGTCCTTCTCGATCCTGAACTCACTCACTGTATCCTCCGTAACAAGTTATCGTTGTACGACGTTCTGTATTCGATCTCCTCGATCGTGGTGTCCCTACTGGACACCGGCCCCTTACCGGCGCGGCGGTTTTGTGGGCCTGACCTCTACCCTACTCGGCAAGGTCCGCTCAGGGGTAGCGAGGAGGTCGAGGACGATCTGTCCGATATCGGCTGGGTCGATCTTCCAATCTGCGCCCTCATCTGGTGACCTCCCACTGAACCCGGTCGCCACACTCCCAGGCATGATAGAGGAGACCCGGATCCCATCATGTCGGACCTCTTGCATCAGCGCCTCGGTAAAGCCCACGAGACCGAACTTGCTCGCATTGTATGCTGCGCCCTTCGGGAAGGTATTCTTCCCCGCCAGGCTCCCGATATTGATTATCCAGCTATCGCCCACCTCCCGCAGGTGCGGGATAGCAGCACGAGTGCAGTAGAAGACACCATTCAGGTTCGTCTCGAGCATACTGAGCCACTCGTCATCACTCAACTCGGCGACTGGCTTGTAGACGGCGACCCCGGCATTGTTGACGAGGAGATCGAGCCTGCCAAATTCAGCTACTGTCTGAGCGACCATCTCCTCGCAGGCCTGGGAGTCCCGGATATCGCATTGGATCGGGAGGGCAGCATCACCTAATGCGTCAGCGGTGGCTCGGAGGTCGGTCTCATTCCGTCCTGTAATAGTGACCCGGTAACCGGCACCTATCAGTGCCTCGGCTATGGCGCGGCCAATACCACGGCTCGCACCAGTCACGATAGCGACCTTCTCCTGCCCTCCTGGCATACTTCCTCCTGGTTCGAGTCTCTCTGCCTCTGCCGGCCTACTACTCCGGCCTGGAGCAGTGATATCATAATTGCTTATGCTCACTCTCGCCACTAGTTTGAGAATCTATGGACCCTGCAGGCAAGGTAGCACTCGTCACTGGCGGTGCCCGTCGAGTCGGTCGCGCCCTCTCCCTCGGCCTCGCACGAGCTGGGGCAGATATCGTCATCAACTACCATGAGGCAGCCGACGAGGCGGCAGAGACCGCACGAGAGATCATCGGGCTTGGGCGAAGAGCGATCGCGATCAGAGCCGATATCTCAGAGAAGGCTGAGCTCACCCGGCTGATCGATGAGACCGCCGAGACCTTCGGTAGACTCGATATCCTCGTCAACAATGCGTCGACCTATCTCTCGACCCCCTTCCTCGGGATAACAGAGGAGGAGTGGGACCATGTCCTCGGGGTCAACCTGAAGGGGCCTTTCCTCCTCTCTCAGGCAGCGGCGCCACTCCTCCAGAGGGATGGGGGTGGGGTGATCGTCAATATCTCCGACCTTTCGGGACTCCAACCCTGGCCCGAATACCCCCACCATAGTGTCTCGAAGGCTGGTCTGATCCATCTGACTGAGGTGATGGCGCGTGCACTCGCACCCGAGATCAGGGTGAACTGTATCGCGCCTGGAACCGTTCTGCCCCCGGACGACTATACAGAAGATCGAATACGGGAGAGCCGAGCGAAGACGGCCTTGAACCGGATCGGCTCCCCAGATGACGTCGTCCGTGCGCTCCTCTTCTTGATCGAGAGTGAGTTCGCTACCGGCGAGACACTCGTAATCGATGGTGGACGACGACTACTCTAGGATCAGAAGCTCTCGAAGGGAATAGAGAACGGGTATGAAACGCCTCGCGCTGATCGCTGGGCTCGTTGTCATCCCCTTGGCCGCACTCGCGATACCCCTCACCACACCAATGATCGATGGGTGCCCGACGGTCGAGGCACTACAGGCGTATGAACCGCCAGAGGCGAGTCAGCTCCTAGCTCGGGATGGATCGCTGATCGCAGACCTCTCACCACAACGACGACGGGTCGTCCCCTTGGAGAGGATCCCAGAGCACCTCAGCGCTGGCTTCATCGCCGTCGAAGACCGACGCTTCTGGAGACATGGAGGTGTCGACTTCCGGAGCATGGGGCGCGCACTCTGGCGCGACCTGAGATCGCTCTCCTTCCGCGAGGGGTTCAGCACGATCCAGATGCAACTCGCCCGTAATGTCTTCCCCGACGAGCTACCAAGGGCCAAAGAGCTAGGACGCAAGGTCTGCGAGATACACCTCGCGCGGAGGATGCAGAGGGAGCTCGCCCGAGAGGAGATACTGGAGCTCTATCTGAATCAGATCTACCTCGGCGATGGGAGGTATGGGGTCGAGGCAGCAGCGCTCGGCTACTTCGGCAAATCAGCCTCAGAGATCTCACCTGCTGAGTCGGCCCTCCTGATCGCCCTGGCGAAGAGCCCGGAGGGCTACAACCCCAGGCGGCATCCCGAACTCGCCCGCGAGAGGCGTGACCTCGTCCTCTCGGTCCTCGCCCGGGAGGGCGTTCTCAGTGTGGAGGAGGCTCAGGCGGCCGCAGAGAGTGAGATCGCGCTCGTATCGCCAGAGGTGCCTGCGAGCGCGCCCTACCTGGTTTCTGCGGCACGACGTGAGCTCCACGCACGCTTTGGGCCCGATGCCGAGATACGTGGACTCAGGATCTACACGGGTGTCGATCCTGAACTCCAGCACTCTGCTCGGGATGCACTCCTAGCGGGTATAGACAGGGTCGAGAGGGGGGAGTATGGTCCCTACCCGTACCCCCGTCCTAGTACCAAAGAGGCTGACAGGTTTTCTCCTGACCGATACTTGCAAGGACTCGTCGTCGTACTCGACCCTGAGTCTGGCGAGATCAGGGCTCTCGTCGGGGGTCGTGATTTCGGCCTCTCCCAGTTCGATCGGGCCCTACAGGCACGTCGTCAACCTGGCTCAGCTTTCAAGCCCTTCATCTACGCTGCCGCCCTCGAGCGCGGCATTCCGATCACCACGCAAGTCTCGACCGCACCGGTCGCTCTCGAAGACCAGCTTGGAGAGGGTTGGTACCCGAGCGATCATCTACCCGATTCGATCTCAGCCCTCCCCTTCCGTGCGGCTCTTGCCCGATCATCCAACCTGGCAGCGGTCAGAGTCGGGGAGTGGGTTGGGGTCGAAAGAGTTACTGAACTCGCTAACGATGCCGGTATCTCGACACCGATCCCACCATATCCATCGACCTTCCTGGGGTCCGCTGAGGTCGTGCCAGTCGAACTCGTCGCCGCCTATGCGATCTTCGGGAATGGGGGGCATAGGGTCAGGCCGCACCTGATCACGAGGGTCGAGGACCGGGAAGGAAAACTCCTCTGGCAGGTCGATGAGGGACGGGAGAGGGTACTCGATGAGGGCGCGGCATACCTTACCCTCTCCCTCCTCCGCGATGTGATCGACCAGGGAACGGGGTCGGGAGCACGAGCGGGAGGGTACGTCGGTCCCGCAGCTGGTAAGACAGGAACGACAAATGAGGGTAAGGACCTCTGGTTCATCGGACTGACCCCAGACCTCGTCGCCGGCGTCTGGCTCGGCTTCGACCGACCGGCACCGATCGTCCCCCAGGCTAGTGGTGGTAAGATCGCCGCTCCTATCTGGGGCGACCTGATGGGGCGCAACTACGCCAAGAGGGCGCCCGATGGTGTCTGGACGCCCCCTAGCTCACTCGAAGAGATCGAGATCGACTATCACTCAGGTTTTCTGGCAACTGGCAAGTGTCCTCCAGAAGGGGTCGGCCCTGAGTACTTCCTCTCCGGGACTGGCCCAACCGAGTACTGTCCCCTCCACCCTGAGAGTGGGGTTACACGCTTCCTCGACCGGCTATGGGGCCGGGTCCGACGCCTCTTCTGAGAGCTCAGTAGCCCTTGGACCTTATCAGTAGCCCTTGGCCCCTAGTCGGCGGCCACGATCTCTTCGGCCTCCTCCTGGAGTGGAGACTCGCCTAGACCGCGTTCTGCGAGCCACCGCTCGGCCTCGAGGGCGGCCATACAACCCGTTCCCGCAGCGGTGATCGCCTGACGATAATAATCGTCCATCACATCTCCAGCAGCGAAGACACCTGGCACACTCGTCACCGTCCGCCAAGGCTGCGGTGTCACGATATAGCCATGTGAGTTGAGTTCGACCTGTCCACCGAGGAAACCCGTATTGGGTGAGTGACCGATCGCGACGAAGAGACCACCGAGCTCGAGGACAGATTGCTCGCCGGTGAGGGTATCCTCTAGACGGACCCCTTCGATCTCCTCATAACCGAGTACCTCGGTCACCTTCTTGTTCCAGAGGACCCTTATCTTTGGATGGGCGAGGGCGCGCTCGGCCATGACCCGCGAAGCACGGAACTCATCGCGGCGATGGATGATGATGACCTCACGAGCGAACTTGGTGGCGTAGAGCGCCTCCTCCATCGCGGTGTCACCACCCCCGACGACGGCGAGGACCTTGTCCCGATAGATCGGGAGGGCGGCATCGCAGACCGCACAAGCTGAGACACCACCACCACTCTGGGCGAGGCGCTCCTCGTTCGGGACCCCGAGCCACTTCGCATTCGCACCGGTCGCGACGATCACCGAGAGGGCTTCGATCGGCTCGCTGTACGAGAGCTCGAGTTGAAAAGGCTGCTCACTCAGATCGACACCGGTCACCATCTCAGAGATGACGCGAGTCCCAAAGTGGACCGCCTGCTCACGGAGCCGGTCCATCAGCTCGGGCCCGGTGATCCCCTTGGGAAAGCCTGGATAGTTCTCGACCTCGGTCGTCGTCATCAGCTGCCCTCCGGGCAGCATAGTCCCCGTCGGCTCCCCCTCCACGACGAGAGGGTCGAGATCAGCGCGCGCCGCATAGATAGCCGCTGTCCACGCGGCCGGTCCCGACCCGATTATGACTACCTTCTCTCTATTGCCTTGAGCCATTATCTCTCAAACCTCCTCTAAAATATACCTCCACTGGGTATAAGATAGAGTAGAGCCATGGGTGAGGGCAATGGGAGAGGGATGGGCTCACCCGCCTCCTCCATCCCTGGTAGGCGGACCGATGAAGCGTTCGACCTCTTCGACTACTCTCCTTGGTTCGACTGGTTTGGCGAGGTAGCCATCGCAGCCTGCGGAGATCGCCCTCTCCCGGTCCTCTTCTAGGGCATGTGCGGTGAGTGCAACTACTGGGATCTGGCTGGTCTCCTCGTCGTCCTTCAACCGACGGGTCACCTCCCAGCCATCGATTTTGGGTATAGAGATATCCATCAGGATCATATCGGGTATCTCTGTACGAGCCGAGTCGATACCCTCTTCACCGTCCCGCGCCTCTAGGACCCGGTACCCGACATGTTCCAGGATCGTGCGGTAGACGAGGAGGTTGTCCTCATTGTCCTCGACCAGGAGGACAGTCTTCTCCTTCTCTGGTCTATCCACTGGCCCTCATCTCACCTCGGGCAGACACTCTCTCTGAGCCGAGGGTGGTGGTGTGCAAAGCGCACACCACCAGGGTCGATCTTTGGGCCAGTCAGTCCCCACTCGCGCCCATTGCGACCGCCTCTCGATCTTTGAAGACCTTGAGGTTCGTCGAATGGCCTGGATTGATCCGTGCCGTTGGGTCGATATGGCGGACCGCGTAGTTGACTGCGATCGCAGCCTCGTGGAAGCCCGAGGCGATCAGGTCGAGCTTCCCCTCATAGTTCGTGATATCGCCGGCAGCGAAGACACCTGGGCGATTGGTCTGCATCGTATTGTCGACCTTGATCGTATTCCTCTCTAGCTCCAGGCCCCAGGTCCCTATCGGGCCGAGGTCAGGTCTGAAGCCGATCAGGGCGACTACGGCATCGACATCGAAGGACTCGTCCTCATCGGTCCGGTTGTCGAAGATAGTGACTCCACTGACCGAGTCATCACCATGAATCTCTCGGACCTCACGGTGGGTGAGGAGCTCGATCTTGCCCTCATCGACCGCTTGGTGGAGGAGTTCCATCGAGTGCGGGTGCGCCCTGAACCCCTTCCGGCGGTGGATCAAGATCAGACGCTCGGTCAGATCCTTGAGGCCGAGCGCCCAATCGACGGCGGAGTCGCCCCCCCCGACGATCAGTATCCTCTTGCCCTCGTAGATAGAGGGGTCTCGTACATGGTAGGTCACCCCCTTACCGAGGAGCTCATGGTACCCAGGACACTCTAGGGTCCGGGGCGAGAAGGCACCCTTCCCCGCTGCTATCACGACCGCACGAGTCGGGTAGCTCGCCTTACTCGTCTGGAGGATGAATCCGTCCTCGGTATCGATCAGCTCCTGGACCTCTTCCTCGAGTCGCACATCGGCGCCGAATTGGGTCCCCTGCTCGATCATCCTCTCAGCGAGGTCACGTGCCAGGATCTGTGGGAAGCCCCCCACATCGTAGATATACTTCTCGGGGTAGAGCGCCATGAGTTGGCCACCGAGTTCAGGTAGTGAATCGATGATCCGTGCGCTCACACCGCGCAACCCCGCATAGAACGCGGCGAAGAGGCCTGTTGGTCCCCCGCCGATGATAGTGATATCTCTAGGCTCTACCTGATCCACGTCGATTCCGATCCTCGAACTGGTTGTATTAGATCAATATATCTGATTAAATGGCCGATCCATCGTATGATCAGGCCATCCTTTCTCGCAAGTCAGCGAGTCCTGCGCGAGTATAATCTACGATCGCCGCGGCACTGGCAAGACCGGTCATAGCGACCAGCCCTCTGACCCACCCTGGCCTCAGTAGCAGTGCCATTATAGTCGCGACCTGTAGGGCAGTCACTATCTTGCCACTAGGTCTAGACCTTATCGATAGTGGCCGTCCGATAGCTGCAGTCGTGACGAAGGCGCCGGTCGTATATATATCCCGGCCGAGGAGGGCGAGTAGCTCCTCCCAGCCGAGCTCACCCGAGGCGACGAAGGTACTGAGGGCGCCGAGTACGAAAGCTCGATCGGTTATAGGATCGAGGATCTCGCCTAGACTCGTGATCGTGCCTGTCCTTCGCGCTATCTCGCCATCGAGGAGATCGGAGAGGCCTGCTGCGGCAGCTATCCCCACTCGCGCTGACCTCGATTCGAAGGCGATAAAGGCCGCTGCCAATGGTATCCTCGTCGCTGAGATCAGGTTCGGCAAGGAGAAGACACCCTTCATCGCCCACTCTCCTCATCTACTCTCTACTACCCCATCCTCATGGAATAGCTCATATGCGGCACGAAGTACGCCGCGCGCATTCTCGTAGGTGATCGTCTCGATCGCCTCCCTAGCTGGTAGCCAGATACAGGCGGTGATCCCCTCTGACAATTGTGGGACAGGCTCGCCGGTCGGTGCCTCTAGTAGAAAGAAGTGGCAGTACTTGTGTATCAGCCTACCCTGATCCCTGAAGTACCAATCGATCGTCGGGAGTGCGCCTCTCTCGGCCAGTCCCGTCAGCCCTGTCTCCTCTGTCACCTCTCGCAACGCCGTCTCGAGCGGGGTCTCCCGGCCCTCGATATGCCCCTTCGGTAACCCCCAATTCTCGTAGGGGTCACGGATCAGGAGGAAGTTGACCCCGTCCTCCACTCGTCTGAAGACGACACCACCCGCACTAGTCTCGATCGTGGCGCGCCTGGTCTCCGACCGGCGCCCTCCCCTCTTGCTCCCCTTCCCGCCTCGGCCCTCCATTCCCTCACGCACGGCCGAGCGCGGCTGCGATCTCGACTGCATTCGTCGCTGCCCCCCTTCTGAGGTTATCGGCGACGACCCAGAGGTGGACCACGCCAGGCAGGTCCCGATCTAGGCGCAGGCGTCCTACTCTGACGAGATCGGTGCCCGCGACGGCGGAGGGCAGGGGCGGTAACTCATCACCCCGGTGCAGAGTTACCCCCGGCATCTCCTCTAGAGCCTCCTCGGCGGTAGGGAGATCGATCGGCTCAGCACACTCGATCGTCAGAGAGACGGCATGCCCGACCTCGACCGGGACCCTGACACAGGTCGCGGCGACAGCGAGGTCGGGGAGCCCGAGGATCTTCCTACTCTCCGCGCGTAACTTTTCTTCCTCGTCGGTCCACCCATCGGAGTCCAACTCACCGATCAGTGGTATCACATTCCCCATGATCCGGGCCGGGAAAGGCGAGGCCTCAGGTGTCCCCCCATCGAGTTCGACCGAGAGCGCCTCGGCACCTGCCCTACCAGCGCCTGAGACGGCCTGATAACTACTGACGACGGCGCGACGCAGACCCGCGCGCCGGCGTAGCGCCTCGAGGACGAGCGCGACCTGGATCACCACACAGTTCGGGTTCGCTATTATACCCCGCGGCAGATCCTTGGTGCGATCTCCATTCACCTCGGGCACGATCAGGGGGACCTCGGGATCGAGACGCCAGGCAGAGGAGTTGTCGATGACGACAGCGCCACCATCGACCGCGACCGGGGCCCACTCCCTACTCCGGGTTGCGCCCGCTGAGAAGAAGGCGAGCTCACAGCCAGATAGGGTATCGGGTCCAGGCTCCTCGATTCGCCAATTCCTACCGCGCCACTCGATCTCCCGGCCACTCGACCGAGCCGAGGCGAGGGGCACGATCTCCTCGACCTCGGGGAGCCGATCCTCTAAGAGGCGGAGTATCATACCACCGACCGCACCCGTTGCCCCCAAGACAGCGACCCTCATACCCTAGCCTCCCCTATATCACCCAATCTGAATGCCTCATGCAATGCTCTAACTGCTCGCTCCTCTGCCTCCGCCTCGATCAGGAGTGTGATCGAGATCGAGGAGGTAGAGAGCCCATAGACCTCGACCCCCTCTCTCAGGAGTGCCTGGAAGGTCCGGGCATAGACCCCCGGTCGGCCATGCATCCCACTCCCGACGAGCGCGAGGCGAGCGAGGCCATCGATCACTTCCAACCTATCTGCGCCCAACTCATCGATCAGAGTCTCACAGACCACTCGTGCCTCGGGCAGCACCTCATCTCTGATCGAGAGTTGTAGCTGTCGTCCTCCGACCTCACGATCGGCCTGTGCTACCATATCGACTGAGACCCCTGCCCCAGCGAGTCGATCCAGGACTGTCGATGTCGATCGCATCCCCTCTGGTAGACCGCAGAGGATCAGAATCGCGAATCCCGGCTCGGCAGCGAGGCCGGTCAGTACCAACTCTTCCATCCCTCGTTCCCTCTGCCTGATCAGGGTCGCGTTCTCCTCTCCTGTACCGAAGGAGGAGAGGACCCTGAGTGGTACCCTGTAACGTCGTCCTATCTCTACTGCGCGCGGGTGTAGGACCTTTGCCCCCGAATTCGCGAGTTCGAGGGCCTCCTCGTAATCGAGTTCATCGATCCTCCGTGCCGAGGGCACGATTCTCGGATCAGCGGTATAGATCCCATCGACATCGGTATAGATATCGCACCGCTCTGCGCTGAGTGCTGCGGCCAGTGCTACCGCTGTCGTATCGGAACCGCCCCTACCGAGTGTGGTGACCTCGCGGGCGGGACTGACCCCCTGGAACCCAGCGACGATCACGATCCGCCCCGCCTCGAGGCCTTCGAGTACCCGGGTCGCTCTGACCTCCTGGATCCTTGCGCCCGTATGTGCGCCATCGGTCAGGATCGCTGCCTGTGAACCGGTTAGACTGATCGCCTCCGCGCCCCTCTCCCTGAGCGCCATCGCGAGGAGCGCCATCGAGATCCTCTCACCCGCCGAGACGAGCATATCGAACTCGCGGGGGTGTGATCTCCTCGGGTCATCTGAGACCTGGCTCGCGAGTGCGATCAGATCATCGGTCGCATCACCCATCGCCGAGACTACGACGACGAGCTCATGCCCCCTCTCTCGCTCGCGCGCGATCAGGTCGGCGACTCCCCTTACCCGATCGGGCTCTGCGACTGAACTCCCCCCGAATTTCAGGACCAAACGCGCCATACCCTGGGGCCTTGCAAATTCCAACCCACTCCCTCAGCTACTCGTCGGGATGGTCCCTCGATCAGAAGATCGAGAGCTTGATATACTTGCGCGGGTTCTCCTTTATATCCTCGAGGAGATCCTGCATCAACCTATTCGTCCTGATGATGTCCGCGTAGAGTGCCGAGTCCTGGAGCAGGAGCCCGAGATTTCCCTCGCCTCTCTCCAGCTTACCCCCGAACTCCTCCATGAAATCGAGGGCGCCATCGGCTCTGGCGATGACAGCTCTGAACTCCTCGCTTGCACTCAGGAGTGCATTCGAGAGGGAGTCGAGTTGACGCGAGACCTGGGTCACATTCCCTACTATCTCTTCCAACTCGCCATCTGCGATCGAGGCCTCGACCCTAGAGAAGGTGCGTCGGATCGTCTCCGCAGCAGTCCCCAGTGCCGTCGTCGTCTCTTCGAGGTTAGCGGCGACGCCATCGATCATCCTCCTCTGGCTTGCGACGAGTCCGGTCAGGTTGTCGCTGACCTCCTGGATATTCTCGATCGCGCGGCGGACATTGTGCGCCGTCTCCTCGGTGAATGCGATCTCGATACGATTCGTCAGGACCGAGATATTCTGGGCGATCTCATCGGCCACCGCCGTCAGCTGAGACATATCGGGTAGTGAGTACCCTGGCAGGACCTGTGGATCGGGCGATTCGGCATACGCATACTCGGGGAACCTCGTCCGCGGGTGTATCTCCGCCTGCCAGGCCCCGAAGAAAGACTCAGGCGAGAGGATCACGACCGGGTCCTCTGGGAGGACGAGCCCATTCTCGAGCCGCAGGGTGACGATCACCCCATCGCCTCCCCTCTCGAGCTCGATATCAGAGACCCTCCCTACGGGCACTCCACGGAACTTGACACTACCCCCTACCCGTAACTGGCCGATCTCCCTGAACCGTGCCTCTATCACCTCAGATCCTCTCCCAAGCCCCTCCCCCCTGAGCCAGATCATCCCGAGGGAGAGTACGATGGCAGAGAGTAGGATGACAGCGCCGACTCTGATCTCGGTACGCCTCATATAGCCTCCTGCAGGAGCTCCGGCCGCCCCTCGATGAAGGAACGGACCACCGGGTCTCGGACCGCACGGAGCTCGTCGGGCTCACCTATGAATCTGATCCGGCCATCGTAGAGCATCGCGATCCGGTCACCGACCCGGTACGCACTCTCCATATTGTGCGTGATCACGAGGCTCGTCACACCTAGCTCCTCCCGCATCTTCAGTATCAGACGATCGATCACCGCCGTCGTCATCGGGTCGAGACCGGTCGTCGGTTCGTCGTAGAGGAGATAAGCTGGCCGGAGTGCGATCGCACGAGCGAGTCCGACTCTCTTCTTCTGACCACCTGACAACTCACCTGGATACCGTTCACCCAGCCCCTCTAGTTCCACCAGGGCGAGGGACTCGGCAACGCGCTCCTCGATAGCCACCTCATCGAGACCCTCGATCCGACGGAGTCCGAGAGCGACATTCTCGTAGACTGTCATCGAATCGAAGAGGGCCGCGAACTGGAAGACATAGCCGACTCTACGGCGGAGGAGCCGAAGCTCCTCGGGTGAGAGTCCTCTGACCTCAGAGCCTCCGATCAGGATACTCCCCTCATCAGCGGGGAGGAGTCCGACGATCGTCTTGAGGAGGACCGACTTGCCTGAGCCCGAGTGCCCGATCACGACGACCGTCTCACCATCCCGTACCTCGAGGTCGATCCCATCTAAGACGACCTTCTCACCGAAGGCCTTCTTTACACCCTGTAAGATGATACTCATACCCACTACCTCAGAGGAGGGTGACTGCCCAGAAGGCGTCGAGGACGAGGATAGACATACTACTCACGACGACCGCTTGCGTCGTCGCCCGGCCGACCGCCTCCGCGCCCCCGAAGGCATGATATCCGTAATACGACCCTATGACCGTCACAGCGAGCCCGAAGGATGTCGCCTTGATCAGAGAGAAGGTCAGATCGAAGGGCTGATAGAAGAGACGGACGCCACGGACGAACTCTGCCGTCGGGAGGTCGAGCAGGTTGATCGAGGTCAGCCATCCCGCGGCGATCCCGATCGCATTCGCGAAGACGACGACGACGGGGAACATCACGACTCCAGCGATCACCCTCGGTACGACGAGGAAGGCGAGGGGGTCATAGGCGAGGGTCTCGAGGGCGTCGACCTGTTCGGTCACCCTCATCGTACCCATCTCTGCGGCTATATTCGCGCCGACCCGGCCAGCGAGAGCGAGTCCGGTCAGGACAGGGCCGAGCTCCAAGATCATTGTCTTCTGTACCAGTACCCCGACGAAGTAGAGGGGGATCGCGCCGGTAAAGGTGTAAGATGCCTGGAGTGCGAGGACGATTCCGGTGAAGGTCGCGATGAAGAGAGCGATCGGGAGTGAGTCGACGCCTAGTCTTGCCATCTGCGCGGCGAGGAGTCCGCCCCAGGTCCTGGTATCGGCCAGTGCGGGGCCCAACCGGATGATGAACCGGCTGAAACGACCGAGACCGGACACCCCGCCGAGCGCGGTGCGTCCCATCCACGCCATCGGTGTGAAGATAGGCCCCCTCATAGGCTAAAGATACTCGTATCATAGGCTTCCTGTCCACCCCGAGGCCCGAGCCTTGCACAGATAGAGGTAGAGGACGAGCCCCCTTTTTCCATACAGGTGACTCGGATGGGTGCGAGAGATAGAGATCGTAATCGAGAGCGAGAGGAGAGGCCCCTCCGCGATGAGATCCCCGACCCCGATTTCCAGCGGGCTTGGCAGGAGGCGCGCCACCTGACGGGTGAGGAGGTCGATCGTGCCTTCGAGCATGGCCTCTTCGCCCAAGACCGGTTCGCTGAGCGTCCATTCCGTGAGGTCGAGGCCTACCTCAGAGAGAGTTGGGAGGCGATGGGCATCCCAACGCCCTGGGAAGAGGTCTCAGATATCGTCGAGTCCGGCTACGAACTCGATAGGGCTGCACCACTAGAGGCAATAGCAGAATCAGCGCCGGAGGCGAGGGATCGGTTCACCAAGAGGACGGCCGGCGGCTCGACGATAGGGGGCGCACTCGGACATCGTTCACACCTCGGGGCCTCTGAGCCCGTCTCGGACTACGACGGCGAGAGTGGTCCCCCAATCGAAGATGGTCGCCGGGTCGAGGATTGACGAAGCGTGCAGCGGTAGAGAGACGACGTGTCATCGGAGGTATACTCCTACTCTTACTTATCGGAGGCACGATCACCCTTATCTTCCTCCTGCACACCCTCGTCGAGGCAGCTCGTCCGACCTACACGATCTTCGGTATCTTCTATGAGGCACCCCGTCTCCGTCCCGGCACCGCTGTTCATCTAGCCGGGTACCCGGTAGGCGAGGTCACGAAGATCGAGCTACTACCACCACTCGGGGAGGGCCCACCACCCTACCTTGCCCGGCTCAGAGTTCCCAAGGCGATCCGATCACAGTTGCGGCGAGATAGCAGGATCACGCTCCGACGGAACCGGTTGCTTGGTGACCCCGTCGTCGATCTGACCCCAGGCAGTGCTGTGGCTCGCCCCCTCCTCCCTGGTGATACCCTCCGGGCCCCGATCACCCCCAAACCCTTCGAGCTCGTCGAGCTTGGCACTGAGATCAGGATCTCCCTCGACTCACTCTTCCATGAGGCCAGGAAGTTGGACAGGCGGCTAGAGAGGAGGATCGGCTGGGGCTCAGAGGTACAACTCGTCGTAGGCGGGCTGAGGGCTGAACTCACGCTCCTCGAGGTCGGGCTCGGTACTGGCACCCTCTCTCGTCTATTGGACGACCCCGAGTGGCGGCTAGCCCTCGAGAGGACGATAGGCCATACCGCTGAACTCATCGACCGACTCGAGGAACGTGCCGCCCTACTCCCCGGCCGGGGTGAGGGTGGAGACCAGTTGAACGAGGGGCTCACCTCATTCATTGGGCGGGCCCAGAAACTCCAGGCCCAGATCGTCGAGCTAGAGGAGAGATTGACCGAGGGTGGCGGGGTCCTCGACCGGCTCGAGATCGATAGTGCGATAGTAGATGCGATCGAGGCCGCACGGGTCGAACTCGACTCCCTGATAGAGATCACCCGCCGCCGGCCCTGGAGGTTCTTCTTCTGATCAGCTATGGCTCAGATCTCATGGCTCAGCCAGCCTTCCGGTACTCGATCCCTGTCAGCTGGTCTTCGATCCCTGACATGAAGACCTGTGCTATCTCCCAGATCGCGGGGTCGAGCTCCTTGATCTGCTGGACCGCCTCTTCTAGTGGCACGGTGACGATCGCTGTTCCCTTGAGTGCGACCATCACCCCCCACTCCCCAGCGAGTGCGACATCTATGGCGTGGACACCGAACCTGGTAGCCAGGATCCTATCGTGCGCGGTCGGTGAGCCACCCCGCTGGACATGGCCGAGAACTACTGTCCTCGTCTCGGTCTGGATACACCTCTCGATCTCATTGGCGAGCCAGGTGCTGATCGCGCCAGCCTTGACCCGTGCCCTACGATCAGGTGGTCCCCCACCGAATTCGGCTGGTCTCGCGCCCTCGGCGATCACGACGATCGAGAAGTTACGGCCCTGGCGCTGTCGTGCCCTGATCCTCTCGCAGACCATCTCGACATCGAAGGGGTGCTCGGGGACGAGTATCACATCTGCGCCCCCAGCAATCCCAGCATAAGCCGCGATCCATCCCGTATGGTGACCCATCACCTCTATGACTATGACCCGGTTGTGGGCCTCAGCGGTCGTATGCAACCTATCGATCGCATCGGTCGCGATCCCTACAGCGGTATCGAAACCGAAAGTCGTATCTGTTGCGGAGAGATCGTTATCGATCGTCTTCGGGACACCTACGAGTTTGAACCCCTCCTTGGTGAGTTCGGCGGCGGCCGAGAGCGTTCCATCCCCGCCGACGACGATCAGTCCTTCGACCCCATCGGAGTCCAGGGTCCGGCGCAACCTCTCGAGGCCATCGGACACGACTATCGGGTCGGTCCGTGAGGTGCCGAGGACGGTCCCACCGAGTGGCAAGATCCCCTTGACCGCCTGCCGGTCGAGGGTCATCGATCCCCCTTCGAGGACCCCCTCCCAGCCATTTTTGTAGCCCAAGAGTCTTACGCCACGCTGCATACACCGGCGCGCCGCAGCCCGGACTACGGCATTGAGGCCGGGGCAATCCCCCCCACCGGTCATGATACCCAAGGTACGCTGTGGTTCAACCATCCTCTACCCACTGAGAAGGTGCTGGCAGTGGCCCATTGCATGCCAATGGCACGATGAACTCCTCCCCTCGGTGTGCAGGCTCTATGCCGGTCTACCCTTCACCCATCCCTCTGATCTCCTGAATCGAGTGGGAGGATAGTGCGCGCGATCGTGCCCCCGCCCCTACGCGAGAGGAGGGTCAGCCGACCGCCATGTATCTCTATTATCTCGCGAGCCAAGGGGAGGCCGAGGCCAAGACCGGTCCCTTTGCTGGTCACGAAGGGACGGAAGGGATCGTCGAGCCCCGAGCTCTTCTCGATACCGGGGCCATTGTCGATGACATCTATCAGGGCGCGGCCCCAACCGCGCCTAAGCGAGATACCGAGTCGAGGCGCTGCCCGAATTCCGCCCTTGACCAGAGCCTCAGAGGCATTCTCTATCAGATAGGAGAGGGCTTCCTTGAGGAAGGTGCTATCCCCCTCGATATAGACCTCTTCTAGGGGTAGTCTCTCTATGGTGACGCCCAGTGGCTCGAAGCGGGTCGCTGCCTCCTCGGTCAGGTGAACGACCAATTCGTGCAGGGGCACCTCCTCCACAGAGAGCTGCTCGCTCAGGTCTGAGGCGAAGATCGAGAGCTCGCCCAGGAGGTCGACGACCCGGGTCGCTTCACCAATTATCGCATCACAGATATCCTGGCGTGACTCGGGGTCAGAGGCCATCGCCTGATCAGCGAGGATCTCTGCGTGCAGGAGGACGGTCTGTAAGGGGTTCTTGATCTGGTGCAGGAGACTCGCCGTCACCTTGCCCATCGCTCGCCTCTGTATACTCTCGAGCCGCCGACGGTACCAGGATCGTATGGCGAGGACCACTGCAGAGATGACCAATACCCCAGCCACCAACGAATATACCACTACCATAGCATCACCGGAGTTGGGGAAGGGTGTATACCCTGAGGAGGAGTGGGATACGGCCGCGCCAACGGGGCTGTTGGTCGTGGCATGCGGTGGCAAGATCTGGTACGAGTGGGCCTGATGTCAAGGACCAGGTCATCACTCGTAGAGGTGAGTACGAATCTTGCGCAAGGAGATCGGCAGATTGTCGGAAGTTGATTTGATCCCTCTACAGAGTGAAGAGCGGAACGCGAATCCAGCCCAGCTGACCGAGCTGGTTACGACGATATAGAGAACCCCTTGACACCTGAAGCAGACGATGTTAGACTCGTCCCATATTCCTCGAAATCAGACCTTCCATTTTATCGAAGGCGCTTGCGCCTCACTGATCCAGACCAGGTCAACCTTGATTCGAGTCCAACACGTTCCGTCCGAGCCGAACTACGAAAAAAATTCGGGCTCCAGGGTCGTTTTCCCATCTATTTTCGTTCCTTACGGAGTGATTCGTGGACATCGCTGAACTGAAGAGTAAGTCGGTTGCAGAGCTGCACGATATGGCCGAGCAGCTCAACATTACGAATTATTCGGGGCTGCGTAAGCAAGATCTGATATTCCGCATCGAGCAGAACCTGCTCGATAGTGATGTAGTGCTACGCGGCGAGGGGGTACTCGAGGTCCTACCCGAAGGGTATGGCTTCCTACGCTCCCAAGATTGGAATTACCTCTATGGGCCAGATGATATATATGTCAGCCCATCACAGATAAAGAGATTCGATCTCCGGACTGGAGATACGATCATGGGCCAGGTCCGTCCCCCAAAGGAGGGCGAGCGATACCTGGCACTCCTCAAGGTCGAGACAGTCAATGGTGATGAGCCAGACAAGGCGAAACACCGTATAGCCTTCGACAACCTCCGTCCCCGTTATCCCGAGGACCGGATCAGGTTGGAGAATGCCGCGGGCGACCTCTCTATGAGGTTGATGGACCTGATCTCCCCATTGGGCAAGGGCCAGCGCGGCCTGATCGTCTCACCGCCGAAGGCTGGTAAGACCATCCTCATGCAGAAGATGGCCAACTCGATCCTAGAGAACCAGCCAGATGTACATCTGATCGTCCTCCTGATCGATGAGCGCCCTGAAGAGGTGACCGATATGGAGGAGAATGTCGCGGCCGAGGTCATCTCCTCGACCTTCGATGAGCCCGCTGATCGTCATACTCAGGTCGCCGAGATGGTGATCGAGAAGGCGAAGCGTCTCGTCGAGCATGGTCGTGATGTGGTGATCCTCCTCGACTCGATCACTCGACTCGCACGGGCCTACAATGTGACCGTGCCGCATTCGGGTAAGATCCTCTCGGGTGGTGTCGATGCGAATGCATTGCACAAGCCGAAGCGTTTCTTTGGGGCTGCACGCAATATCGATGGTGGTGGCTCGCTCACTATCATCGCGACCGCCCTCATCGAGACGGGCTCGAGGATGGATGAAGTCATCTTCGAGGAGTTCAAGGGGACAGGCAATATGGAGGTCGTCCTCGATCGCCATATCGCTGACAAGCGGATCTTCCCCGCGATCGATATCAACCGATCTGGCACTAGACGCGAGGATCTCCTCCTCGATGAGGCGGAGTTGAATCGGGTCTACCTACTCAGGAACTTCCTCTCTGATATGCCACCGGCGGAGGCACTCGAGTTCCTCCTCGACCGGATGCGGCGTACTGAAACGAACAAGGAGTTCCTCGACAGTATGGCCAAGGGCGGGTGATCTAGGATCACCTGAGCTACTCTACCAACACTCTGTGTAGGGTAGATATATCAGAGGGCCCCAGGATCTCTTCCTGGGGCCCTCTTCTATTCTCTCCATCTGGTCATTCGGACCAGTCGCACTCTAGACTCTGAGTTTCCTCTCGACGAGGAGTTGATAGGTCGCCTCCTGCGCGGTCGAGAGTTCTACCGGTGTACTGAGTGGCAGGGCTGGTCGTCTCCCCCCCTCATCGGGGAGGTAGAGGATCAGGTACTCATTCGAGATCGTGCCCTCATACTCTTCGGCTACCCCATCCCGCCCGATCATCACGATCTGGCCGAGTTCTCTAGGCCCTTCGAGCTCGGCCAATCTCTCACCGTAGGCGAACCATTCGGCGATCGGGTCCGAGTCAGGCTCTAGGAGGCGTGGCAGGAGGGTCTCGGTATAGTAGCGCCGTGCAGTTTCGAAGGCTCCCTGATCGTTCTCTCTGAGGTGTCGGAGCCGGTCCCGGTAGATATCCCGTGGGTCACGGAGCCCGGCCCCCTCGAGGGCCTCTTGGAGCCGGGCCTCTACCACCTCGGTCTGGTCGGGAGCCATTAGATATCGAGGTTCCTGACGTACCTCGCATTCTCCTCGATGAACCTACGACGTGGCTCGACCTCGTCTCCCATCAGGGTCTCGAAGATTCGGGTCGCCTCGACGGCATCATCCATCGTGACCTGGAGGATCGTCCTCGTCTCTGGGTCCATCGTGGTCTTCCAGAGTTGATCGGCATTCATCTCACCGAGCCCCTTGTAGCGCTGGATATGAATACCGCGCGTATCCTTCCCATTCCCCGAGAGGCGCTGGACATACTCATCTCGCTCCTCTTCGGTGTAGGCGTAGTACTCCTCCCTTCCCTTTGCGATCCGGAAGAGGGGTGGCATCGCGATATAGATCATTCCCTCCTGGATCAGCTGCTGCATATGCCTGAAGAAGAAGGTCAGGAGGAGTGTTCTGATATGCGCACCATCGACATCAGCATCGGTCATGATGATGATCTTGTGGTAGCGCGCATTGTTGATATCGAAGCCGCCCTCACCATCATTCTCACCGATCCCTGTCCCGATCGCTGAGATGATCGTCCTGATCTCCTCGTTCGAGAGGATCCGGTCCATCCGCGCCTTCTCGACATTCAGGATCTTACCGCGCAGGGGCAGGATCGCCTGGAAGGAACGGTTCCTCCCCTGCTTCGCCGTACCCCCCGCGCTATCACCCTCGACGAGGTAGACCTCACAGGCTGCGGGGTCGGTGATCGAGCAGTCGGCTAGCTTTCCAGGGAGGATACTCCCTTCGAGGACATTCTTCCTCCTCGTCAGGTCGCGGGCCTTCCGTGCTGCGATCCGGGCCCTGGCAGCCTGAACTGCCTTCTCGATGATCGCCTTACCTACCTGCGGGTTCTCTTCGAGGTAGGTCGAGAGGTGTTCATTGACCACCTGCTGGACCGCGCCTTGGACCTCTGAGTTACCGAGCTTCGTCTTCGTCTGGCCCTCGAACTGAGGCTCATGGACCTTGACAGAGAGGACGCAGGTCAGGCCCTCACGGACATCATCACCGGTCAGGGATTCGGGATCGCGACGGAGGAGACCATTCCTCTTGCCGTAGTCGTTCAGAGTCCTCGTGAGGGCAGCCTTGAACCCGGTCAGGTGCGTACCACCCTCATGGGTATTGATATTGTTGACAAAGGTGAAGGTATTCTCGTTATAGCCCTCATCGTACTGGATCGCGAGCTCGATCTGCGCCTCTTCTCTATCGGCCTCGATATAGATCGGAGTCGGGTAGAGGGGCTTTCGGTTCCCACGGAGGTACTCTACGAACTGTACGAGGCCACCCTCGTAGTGGTACTCCTCGCGCCGTGGCTCCAGCCTCTCCTCCGTCAGTCGCTCATCGGTCAGGGTGATCCGGAGCCCCTTATTGAGGAAGGCGAGCTCGCGAAGCCGGTTGCTCAGCGTATCGAAGCTGAAGTTGACCTCCTCACCGAACTCGGTGAAGATCTTCTCATCGGGTCGGAAGGAGACCGTCGTCCCAGTCTCATCTGTCGTCCCAGTAGTGGTCAACTCGGTCAGCTTGTCACCACGTGAGTAGCGCTGATGGTAGATCTTGCCGCCCCGGCGGACCTCGACTTCGAGCCACTCGGAGAGGGCATTGACCACACTGACACCGACACCATGGAGCCCACCAGAGACCTTGTACGAGCTCTTGTCGAACTTACCACCTGCGTGCAGGACGGTCATCGCGAGTTCGACACCTGGGACCTGCTCTACAGGATGGATATCGACGGGGATACCACGACCATTGTCAGTAACGGTGATCGACTGATCGGGGTGGATCGTGACGGCGATATCGGTACAGAAGCCAGCGAGTGCCTCATCGACAGAGTTGTCTACGACCTCGTAGACGAGGTGGTGGAGACCACGTGCGCCGGTCGATCCGATATACATTCCCGGACGCAGCCGGACCGCTTCCAGCCCCTTGAGGACCTGGATCTGTCCAGCTAGATACTCATTGTTGACAGGCTCGCTCTTCGCCATCTCTATCTTCCTCAGATTCACTCATAGTTCTACTCTGATTCTATTACCCCTGAGGGGGCTTCTAGTTGCTTGTCCCGAGCCATTTTCATGGGTATCAGGGACCCTGGCGGACCTAGCTCGGCGTGGGCCTCAGATCTCGCCGAGGAAGAAGCGGATCTCTTCGATCCGACCGCGACCACGACCAGCATTGAGCCGGCGGATGATCTCGCCCTTCATCATATTGAGCTCCATCAGCCAGGGACTCGACCTGACCGCGACGAAGAGGGTGCCCTGGGCGACCCTCGTCGGCCTAGTCACCCGTGCGATCGCCTCACCGACCCTCTCATCCCATTCTGGTACGATCGCGGCCTCTTCGATCCTCTCCGCGAGGCCGGACTCTTTCAGGAACTCACCGAGTGCCTCACCGAGTGGGGTCGGGCCGGCACGTCGTCGTCCCCTACTCGTGTCCCTCCTGATCTCATTCATTGGTATATCTCACCCCCTGCGAGCCGCCAGTGGGGCAGACTTCCCCTCCTCACTTCGAGGTCAGAGGCCTTCGGTGCGGTCAGGATGACCTGGCCCCTCTCCTCCTCCTCGAGGAGTTCCAGGATCCGGTGTGATCGTCCTGGGTCGAGTTCGGCAAAGATGTCGTCGAGGAGGACGACCGGGTCACGGCCCCTTGCTCTCCGAATGGTCTCGGCCTCGACCATCCTCAGGGCGATCGCCGCGGTCCTCTGCTGTCCTCCCGACCCGAATTCTCGTAGCTCGATCCAGTCTTCTGGACTCGCATCCTCGTGTCGCTCGATTGAGAAGGCGAGGTCATCGCGGTGCGGTCCTACTAGTGTCATCCCCCTCTCCCTCTCTCTCCGGGCGAGGCGGTCTAACTCTAGGCGGAAGATCTCCTCGATCTCTGTCATCGCCTCTGGGGTCTCCTCACCGCGCGTCCCGACCGAGGGGAGGTAGGTGATCTTCCCCCTGATTCCAGCGGCGATCCTAGCATACCGTCTCGTGAACCCTAGCTCGTGCTCCCTGACCCAGCCAGCCCTTGCGGCGATCAGGGTGCTCCCACTCTCGATGAGACCCTCATCCCATGATTCCAGGAGTTCGAGTGGTGCGCCATCCCTGAGGAGTGCGTTCCGCTGGCGAAGGATCTGGCGGTACCTCTGGAGCGCGCCGAAGTACCCAGGCGAGCTGAGGGAGAGGACGATATCGAGGAAGCGTCGCCTCTCACCTGGTGCCCCGGTGATCAGGGCCATATCTGAGGGTGAGAAGACGACGGCGCCGACCCCACCGATCGCATCACCTATCCTCTCGGGCACGATCTGATCGACTGCGACTCGTTTCCGCTGTGACCGCCTCTCGTATCCTACCTCGATCTCGGTGGTGTCGGTTACCTCGTCGTCCTCATATCTATCGAAGGTTCCGCGCACGAAGAAGGTCTCCGCCCCCTTCCTGACGAGTTGTGCATCGGGCGCGCCTCTGAAGGAGCGGAAGATCTCGAGGTAGTAGATCGCCTCGATCAGATTCGTCTTCCCCTCCCCATTGTCCCCGATGATCGCGACCCCCTCGGCTGGGAATTCGAGATCGAGTTCAGGGAAGTTCCGGTACTCGCGGAGTCTGAGCTCCCTACATGCTGTCCTCGGTGGAGGCGTCATGCGGCGACTCGTGCTAGCAGCGCCCTCATCTCCCCTTGAACTCTGCGCGTCTCTTCTCGAGGAAGGCGTTCATCCCCTCCTTCATATCCTCGGTCGATGCGAGGATCCCGAAGAGGTTCGATTCGAGGGTGAGGGCGTCATCGAGGGTAGTATCGAAGCCATGGTCGACTGCCTCGATGGCGAGGGCCAGTGCGATCGGCCCATTCCCGATGATAGCCCCGAGGAGTTCTTCCGCGCTCTTCGTCAGCTCGGCCTGTGGGACGACCCGGTTGACGAGTCCGATCCGGTATGCCTCCTCTGCATCGATCATCTCGCCGGTCAGGATCAGCTCGAGGGCGCGGCCTCGGCCGACGAGTCGTGGGAGTCTGACCGTTCCGCCATAACCGGGTATGATCCCGAGCTTGACCTCAGGGAGTGCGAAGCGCGCATTCTCACTTGCGATCCTGATATCGGCGGCGAGCGCGAGTTCGAGTCCTCCGCCGAGGGCGAAGCCATTGACAGCTGCGATGACGGGCTTTGGCATCTCCTCGAGGAACCGGAAGACCCTCTGTCCCAGTCGGGAGGTCTCGACCCCTGAGAGGGAGTCCATCTCGGCGAGTTCGGCGATATCTGCGCCGGCGACGAAGGCGCGTTCACCTGCGCCGGTCAAGATCAGGCCGCGCACACCATCGTCTTCGGCCACCTCATGGAAGGCGCGCTCGAGTTCATCGATCAGTGCCCCATTGAGTGCATTCAACTTGTCCTGGCGATCGATCGTGAGGAGGGCGATCCCATCCCTCGTATCGATATGTAGGTACTCGTATCGATTGGCCATAGTCATCGGCGGGTCGGGGTGGATACTCATCGGCCGCACTGCCATGTGGTGTCAGCCGGGTGCCGGAGTGAATATAGGGTCCGAGTCGGGAGCGATCAATCGAATCGGCCAGCAGTGCACTCCTCCCACTCCTCCTGCTGACCAGACGATTCATCTCATCTCAGGCGCAGTTCGTCGCAATCTCCTGGGATAGCCGAGGGGTTGCCTCTACCTTTCTCGGTATGGGCACTCTATCTATTCTCCTCCTGAGCGGGGTGGTATCCCTCCCCGGCCCCAGACCGGTGGTTCAATGGGTCGAAGGCTGGGTCGAGGCCTCTGATGGTCGACCTATCGAGGGCGCGAATGTCTTCATCCTCGAGACTCTCGAAGGCGATCTCACTGATAGGGATGGGTCTTTCGGGTTCGAGACGAGGGGTGAGGGCCAACTGACCCTCATCATCCAGGCCGATCAGTTCATCGAGTACCGGTACGAGTTCAGAGAGTGGTCTGAGCCTCAGAAATTCGTCCTCGAGTGGAGGCCAGTTGAGATCGAGGGGGTAGTAGTCGAGGCAGGCCGACTGATGACCTCCTCCGACCCTGAGTGGGGGTTGAGCACACTCGATATCGTGAGGACACCTGGTGCCGCCGCCGACATCTACCGAGCCTTCCAGACTTTCGCGGGGATACAGCACCTCGATGAGGGGGCGGGACTCTTCGTGAGGGGTGGGGCACCCTTCGAGACGAAAGTCTTTCTCGACGACCTCGTCGTTCTCTCCCCCTATCGGTATGAATCCCCTACCGGCGGCTTCTTCGGGGCTTTCGACCCCTTCCTCCTCGACCAGATCTACTTCTCGACCGGTGGCTTCGGCGCAAGGTATGGGGATGCCCTCTCAGGGGTCGCCGACCTCTCGACCAGGGGGGTCGGAGAGAGGAGCTGGGGTGGACTGACCACCTCGCTCGCGACCCAATCGGTGACTATCTCGCACCCACTCGGCAGGGGATTCGGTGTGAACCTGACCGGGACGGTTACCGATACGAGACTACTCTTCAGACTCAACCAGATCGGGGCCGAGTTCACAGAGCCTCCGGGTGGATCCGACCTCTCTGGTGGGTTGAGTTGGAGATACACCTCGAGGGGCAGAGTCTCTCTCTTCGCTCTCGACCAGAGGAGCCGGCTCGGGCTCATCATCGACGAGCCGGATTACCGAGGCGAGTTAGGGGCACGGGAGGCGAATAGGCTCATCGCACTCTCCTGGAAAGACCGGTTCGGGGCATTCAACCCTCGGTTGAGCCTCGGGAGGGCGTGGGCGAACTCGGAAAATGAGTTCGGAGTCCTCGAGATCGAGAGGGGTGAATCGCTAGATCAGGTGAGAGGCGAGCTAGGGATCGACCTCGGGGGTTGGGTGAGCCTGACGGTCGGGGCCGAGTTCGAGGGGAGAGGCGCAGAGATAGCAGGACGGCTGCCCCGCGAGTTCTACGACTCCAGGCCAGGAGCACCGGCGCGCCCGATCGATGCGGCGGTAGAGGCCGAACGATGGGGTGGGTTCACCGAACTCGATCTCCTGCCCCAGCCAGACCTACGTCTCACCCTCGGTCTCCGGACCGATCATTCGAATCTCACTAGTAGATCGAGTTTGGACCCGCGCCTGACCCTCGCCTATCGACCCGCTGAGGGGTTGACCCTCCTCGCTGCGTGGGGCGGATACCATCAGGTCGCTGATCCACTCCTCTACCTCCGGCGGGGTGAGGATGGGCTCATACCGATGTACGCCCGCCATCTCGTGACCGGATTCCACTTCGAGGGGGCTGGGTCGGTCGTACGACTCGAGGCATATGATAAGGATTACCATGACCTCGTCCAGGAGAGGCGAGATGGTGGGGTAGCCGCTGGGGGCGTTGGTCGGAGCAGGGGGTTCGACCTCTTCATCGAGGGGCCTGAACTCTATGGTCTCGAGGGAAGGTTCAGCTGGTCGTTTTTGAGTGCAAGGAGGACCGATCCGGAGACAGGGGTGAGTGCCCGCTCTCCCTTCGATATCAGACACACCCTCTCCCTGGTCGTGGATCAGAGGCTCGGTGAGTCCTGGTTCCTGAGTGGCTCGGCCCGGTATGCTACAGGGCGGCCCTACACCCCTGTTATCGATGCCCGGTACGACGCCACTCGGGGGCTCTGGGCCCCGATCTATGGCGCGCCCTACTCTGAGCGTCTGCCTGACTTCAGCAGGATAGACCTCTCCCTGAATCACCTCCTATCACTCGGAGGTGGCAATCTCCTCATCGTCTTCCTTGCTGTTACCAACCTCCTCGACCGTACGAATGTCCATGAGATCACCTACTCACCTGACTATAGTGAACCGCGTCTCATACGAAGCCAGTTCGAGCGCGTCTTCTATATCGGTGCTTCGCTCTCCTTCTGATTGAAAGGGGTGACCCATATGCCTTGCCTCCTCCTCTTCACCTCACTCTTATCGCTCGCCCAGTTCGATCCGACGAGAGGTCCAGAGCTCAGGTCCTCTGCGATCATCGAGATGAGGATCATCCTGCAAGATCCTCTTAGTCTAGCCGATTCTCTGCGCCATGAGATCGAGCACGCCTTCCAGCGCGCTGATCTGCCCCGGCTCAGAGCGGCCCGTGCCCTCCTCGAGAGGGGGGTTACCAGGTGGCCTGAAGCCGGACTCCTCCTACACTACCTCGGCTATGCCCTCTACCGCGAGGCACTCCTGGTCGAGCGAGAGGTCGGCCCTGGGGATATCCTCGGGCTACTGGAAAGGGCTGAAGGGATCCTTGAGGAGTCCTTGGCGTTAGAGCCGATCCCTGAGACGAGGGCGCTGATCTCTGCAGTGATCGGCCAGAGGATCAGAGGTAGTCGCCTACGTGGGATCCGTTTCGGCCCGAAGGCCGATGAGTGGCTCGAGCTCGCGCGCGCTGAGGCCCCTGAGAATCCGAGGGTCTGGCTGATCGGGGGGATCGGCTCCATCTTCAGACCGAGACTCTTCGGTGGCGGGCTCGAGAGGGCTGAGGCGGAGATCCGGAGGGCGATCGAACTCTTCGAGACCGATGACCCGTCAGCCCCCCTCCCGAGGTGGGGTGAGGGTGAGGCCTGGTTCTGGCTCGGCCAGATCCTCCGGCACGAGGGGCGCGTCGAGGAGGCGCGCGCCGCCTTCCAGAGGGCACTGGACCTCGAGCCCGAAGACTACTGGGCGGGGAGGGCGCTCAATGCCAGTATCCCAGAGAGAGAGTGAGGTGAGGGGCGGACTCCCCGGACCGCGCGGGTGGCTGATATATGCGGTCGCCTGGACCCCTGTCGTACTCCTCTACGCCCTAGCTACGAGGAATCATGCGGATCTCCCCTTCATATACCTCCTCCTCTCGGCGATCGTCGTGATCGGGGCCGCAGCGGTCGGGGGCGTACTTGTCTGGATGGCGACCACACGGCTCGAGAGCTTGCCCTGGCAGAGGCTACTACCCCTCCACCTTGGCCTCGCGGCCCTCTACGCACTCGGCTGGACGGCGGTCCAGGCAGGGTGGATCTGGCTCGTAGGCGGGAGCACCATCGCGCGGGCTGTAATGCGGGTCGCTGGGATCTGGCAGAGTTTCACCGGCCTCTGGATCTATGCCCTGATCGTCGGGGTCGCTTACCTGGTTAGGACAGCAGAACGACTCCGAGAGAGGGAACTCGCTGCTACACGAGCCGAACTAGCTGCGATGAGGGCCAGACTCGATGTCGTCCGGTCGCAACTCAACCCTCACTTCCTCTTCAACTCACTCCACTCACTCAGCGCCCTGATCCCACGCGATCCGGCCCTGGCCGGGGAGGCAGTAGAACGCCTCGGTGAACTCCTCCGCTACGCACTCGAGTATCGAGTCGCTGACCTCGTTCGACTAGAGGATGAACTCGACTTCGCCGAGAACTATCTCGAGCTCGAAGCGCTCCGCTTCGGCGACCGACTCGGGTATGAGATCGGGGTCGAGCCAGAGGCACGCAGAGTACTGGTCCCACCATTCATACTACAACCACTGATCGAGAACTCTATCCGACACGGCCTCGCCCCAAGGCCCGGTGGGGGGATGGTCAGGATCTACGGGAGATTGAGCGGGCGAGAGCTCGAGGTAGGGGTAGAGGACGATGGGACCGGGATAGGAGACGCTGGGCTCGGACTCGGGCTCGATGGAGTCCGTACCCTCCTCGAGGTGCATTATGGCTCAGCAGCTCGGTTCGAGGCAGGGCCCGCCCCAACTGGTGGATTCTCTGTCGCGATCGTCGTTCCAGCTCAGAGAGAGGAGGCAACCGATGCAGGCTCGAAGTAGTAGGAAACCACGGTCGGTGATCGTCGATGACGAACCCCTCGCCCGTCTCAAGCTCCACGACCTCGTCGCTGCGGTCCCTCTCGTCGAGATAGTAGGTGAGGCGAGTGATGGGGAGGAGGCGTTGAGGTTGATCGATGAGGAGAGGCCCGAGATCGTCTTCCTGGATATCGAGATGCCGGGCCTCGATGGCCTCGGTCTCCTCGAGCGCCTCCACCATCAGCCGGCGATCATCTTCACGACAGCGCATAGCGAGTACGCCGTCGATGCCTTCGAACTGGCTGCGGTCGATTACCTGGTCAAGCCCTTTGGTCGAGAGCGGTTCCGGCGCGCAGTCGAGAGGACGATCCGGGCCCTGGAGAGTGGGCATAGTGGCGCCGGAGCTGATGCAGAGGGTATGGGGTATGTAGAGCGACTCTTCGTCAGGGATCGGACGAGGATCGTGCCCCTCTCGACCGGTGCGGTGATCCATTTCGAGGCGCGCGGTGACTATATCGTTGTCATGACCAGTAGTGGCAGGTATATGATCCGTGGGACGATGCAGGACCTCGAAGAGAGGCTAGATCCGAACCGGTTCATCAGGGTACACCGCTCGTGGATCGTCAACCTGGACCAGGTGGAATCCTTCGAGCCCTACGATGCGCAGCGTTTCCTGATCACTATGGTCGATGGGAAGGAGATAGTGGCGAGTCGGGGCCGGTCCCGTACGCTGAGGGAGTGGGTCGCGGGGAGTGGCCTCGCCGATTAGATTCAGGGACTAGACGGCGAGATGATAGACGATTGTTGTCTGGAGTTGGACAATGAGACGGGTCCTGGTAACGGGGGCGGAAGGACAGATCGGCTCGGAGCTAGTTCCAGCGCTCCGGGAGAGATATGGGACCGAGAATGTGCTCGCGACCGATATTCGGCGCCGCACAGCTCTAGGGTCCGGTCCTGGGGATAGCAGAGAGGGCCCATACGAGCTACTCGATGTCACAGACGGGGAGGCGGTCGATGAACTCGTCGTCAGATATGAGATCGACACGATCTACCACCTCGCCGCGATCCTCTCGGCCACTGGTGAGCACGATCCACAGAGTGCCTACCGGGTCAATATGGATGGGTTGATGGCCGTCCTCGAGACTGCGAGGCGGAGGGACTGCGCCCTCTTCACCCCGAGCTCGATCGCGGCTTTCGGACCGAACACCCCCCCTGATCCGACCCCCCAGGACACTATCCAGCGCCCGACGACGATCTACGGGGTGACGAAGGTGGCGGGCGAACTCCTCTGCGATTACTACCACTCTCGATATGGAGTCGATACTCGAGGCGTGCGCTATCCTGGGCTGATCTCGTACATAGCGCCCCCAGGGGGTGGTACGACTGACTATGCGGTCGAGATCTTCCACCATGCTCTGACTGATGCGCACTACACCTGTTTTTTGGCGCCTGACACGAGACTCGATATGATGTATATGCCCGACGCGGTACGGGCTGCGATCGAGTTGATGGAGGCCGATCCGAGCCGACTCGTGCATCGGAATGCTTTCAACCTAACCGCCCTACAGGTAACTCCCGCCGAGTTGGCGGCCTCGATCAGACGGAGGATCCCCCACTTCACGATAGAATACGAGGTCGATCCGGTCCGTCAGGCGATCGCCGATTCCTGGCCTCGTCGTCTCGATGATAGTGCCGCACGGACCGAGTGGGGCTGGAGACCGGAGTACGACCTCGAGGGTATCGTCGACGATATGTTGGCGCGCCTCGGGGAGAGGGTCGAGGCGCATGGCTCACTCTGAGGTACTCGGAGTAGTCCACATGATGAACTGGAGAGGGAGATTCTATCTATGCCATTGGACCGGCTGACAGGCCAGCTCGAGGCTGGTATCGAGGAGTTGGAGAGGGAGGGTACTGCGAAGGGAGCGGAGGAGGTGGTGCGCGCAGTCGTACCGGCGAGTGGGGACCGGGGACCACGCTTCCTCCTCGAGGGTGAGGGTGATAGGGAGTTCATCAGGATGAACTCGAACTCCTATCTCGGGCTCTCGCTCCGGCCTGAACTGATCGAGGCAGAAGAGGCCGCGGTCGAGGCGTATGGGACAGGCCCCGGAGCAGTCCGCTTCATCAGCGGTACCTACCTACCCCATATCCAACTCGAGGAGCGCCTCGCCGCATTCCATGGCCGGGAGGCAGGGATGATCTTCTCCTCGGCCTACGCAACGGTAATGGGCACCCTCACCCCACTGATCACCCGGGAGACGATGGTGATCAGTGACGAGTTGAACCACAACTCGATCATCAATGCGATCCGCCTCTCCCGTCCTCTAGACAAGGCGATCTACCCGCACAATGACATCGAGGCACTGGAGGAGGTGATCGTCGGAGCAAAGGGCCGGGCAAAGAGGGTAATGGTCGTGACCGACGGGATCTTCAGTATGCGCGGTGACCATGCCCCACTCGCCGAGATCATGGAGATCGCTCGCCGTCATGATGGCGACTTCGAGGAAAATATCTTCGTCGTCGTCGATGACTCGCATGGGGTCGGCGCCTTCGGCAAGACAGGCAGGGGGACCGAAGAGTATACCGATTCGGGGCCCTGTGATATCCTGATAGGGACCCTAGGCAAGGCCTTTGGCGTCAATGGTGGCTATGTCGTCACCAATGAGACCGTAGTCCGCTACCTCCGCGAGACTGCGCCCTTCTATATCTACTCGAATCCGATCACACCAGGCGAGGCCGCGGCCGCGCTCCGGGCCCTCGAGATCCTCGACAGTGATGAGGGGCTCGCCCTCATGGAAAGGCTGCGTGGACTCACGAAACGGTTCGAGGATGGACTCGTCGAGGCAGGGTTCGAGGTGATCCCAGGTGAGCACCCAGTCACCCCACTCCTCGTCAGGGACACATTGAAGACGAAGGCACTCGTCGAGCACCTCTTCGAGAATGGGATCCTCGCAACGGGCCTTGCCTTCCCAGTAGTCCCTCGGGGAGATGAGAAGATCAGGTTCCAGATCAATGCCGACCATACAGAGGCCGATATCGATCAGGTCTTGAAGGTACTATCGGATTATCGGTGATATCTAGTGACGGTCCATAGGGTATAGGTCACGGGTCACAGGGTGCTCTACTCTCTCCCATCTGCCCGTAACCTATACCCTCGTCCCTGAACTCATCTCACCTGCTGCCGTCTCTCGATTGCACGACGGACGGCTCGCTCTGCCTTGCCGAGGGCACCATCGATCGAGCTACGCAGGTCCTCGTGCTGCTCCTCGACGACGATACTCGGGATCCCTGAGAGTACGACCTTGATCCTGCAGCGCTTGTCGATCCCACCACGTGGCCCATTGATATCCTCGACACGGACACTCGTCCTCTCGATATCGTAGGCGAACTTACCGAGCTTGCGGCCGAGTTTGCGCCTGATCTGTTCCCGGTCGGCGGCATCGAGTTCTGCACCATCGGAGCGTATATAGGCGGGTATCTCGGCGGTATCGGTCCGACCGAGGTGTCTCTTCTGTGCCCGAGGTATCTGCTCGGCGAAGGGTGCTTTCTGCGGGCTATCGGGTTTCCGTGCGCGCCCCCGTGCCGTCGTCCTGGTTCCGCCACCCCGTCCGAGTTCGTCGAGGACATCGGTCGCAGTCACGATCCCGATCACCTCACCTCCATCGACGATTGGGAGGGAGCCGATCGGCTCGGTCCGCATGATCTCGAAGGCATCGTCGAGGGTCATCTCTGGTGTCGCGGTGACGACATCGGGTGTCATCAGATCGCTCACACTCTTCCCCTCACGGAAGGCGGTATCCTTCCGGCTACCGAGATCCCTGATCGAGAGGATCCCGACCAACCTCCCCTCATCCATCACCAGCAGGTGTCTGATCCTCTCGTGCTCCATCTTCGCCCACGCATCACTTGCGGGCGCATCAGGGGCGATGGAGATCAGATTCGTCGTCATGATATCACGCAATAGCATCATGTACTCCTTGTAAGATGCCCCTCAGTTCGTTGTTGCAAGATCGCCGTAGCGAGGGCTGAGAGTCAAGGAGAGATCGGGCTCGATGCCAACTTTCCATAATCCCCCCGACAGGCGAGAGGGCTATACCCTACAGGGCGAAGTCAGGGGGTACTCCCTCTCCCCCTCACTACACCCTCTACTACCCTCTCAGGGTCGAAATATTTCTCTGCGACCTCACGAATCATGACAGGTGTGACCGCCCGGATCCTCTCCTCGAACTCGCGGAGTTCTTCGAGCCCCCTACCCAGGTTGAGGGCATAGGCGATATCGGCGAGTTGGGCACCATTCGTCTGTGACCTGATCTTCCAGGTCCCGACGATATACTCTTGGGCCCTCTCGACCTCCTCAGTGGTGACCGACTCGAGGGTCAGCCTCTCGAACTCTTCGAGGAGCCCTGCTCGCGCTTCGTCCTCCCTCTCAGGAGAGGTCGCGATATAGGCGATGAAGGCGCCGCCCATCCAGCGGGCGACCGGGTAGGCACTTACAGTATAGGCGAGTGAACGGCGGCTACGGAGCTCCTCGAAGAGGCGGCCACCGAGGCCGCTGAGGATACTCGAGAGGACCTCGAGGGTGTAGACCTCATCGTCATTCCGACCGGGACCGGGGAAGCCGAGGACGAGAGCGGTCTGGGCCTTCTCCCTCTGATCGGCCGCTGTCCTAGTCCCATCGGGCCACTCGGCTGATGGGACGGGCGGGAGCTCTGCACTCGCCCTGATCTCAGAGAACTCAGTCGCGATCTCGGCCACCGCATCCTCTGGATCTATCCCCCCGACTACGACGAACCAGGGGCGCCCTTCGAGGAGCTCCCGGCGGTGCCACTCCTCTAGGTCGGCACTCGTGAGGGTGCTGAGCGAGGCCTCTGCCGCCGAGGTCGTGACACCATAGGGGTGCCCCCGGAAGGCTGCCTGGAAGAAGAGGCGGAGGGGATAACGGAACATATCGTCCCTCAGTTGGTCGAGATCGCTGAGTGCGACCTTCCGTTCCCTCTCGACCTCATCATCGGGGAAGGTAGGACGGAGTGAGGCCTCGGCCAAGAGGCTGAGACCAGTCCCGAAGTGGTGACTCGGGAGGGTGAGTGACCAATTGAAGAGGTCAGGCCCGACGAGGGGCACGATCGAGCCACCGAGTGCCTCGGTCGCCTCAGCGAGGCCCGCTGCACTCCACTCCCTCGTCCCCTTGAGCGAGGTCCGAGCCATTAGACCGGTGATCCCCGCATCCTGGTCGGTCTCGCGGACCAACCCTCCGCGCGCGAAGATCCCCATCGAGATGAGTGGCGAGCTCTCGCGTGGTTTTACCGCTACCCTCAGTCCATTTGGGAGCTCGTAGAGGTAGACCTCATCGTCGGAGCCGATCACTCGTGGCGCAGTCCCTGGCGTCTTCCGGCCGGTCACACTCGACTCGGCCCGTGCTGTCAGGGTACGGGTGATGAAGCCATCGAACTCATCATTGCCCCACCCGGTCGGCTCTGCCCCCTCAGGTCGGTAGAGGAGGAGTGTCGCGTTCTCGAGGTCGAGATAATGCGCGGCGACTCTAGCGAGATCATCGGTCGTCACCCCGAAGATCGCCTCGAGATATTCACCGGCGAGTCGCCAGTCGCCGAGGGCCTGCCAATCGGCGAGGAGGTTCGCCTGGCCCTCGACGGTCTCGAGACGACGGATGAAACGGGCCTCTAGAATATTCTGGGCCCGTTCTAGTTCGGCCTCGGTGAATGGCTCATCGAGAGCAAGGACCTCGACCGTCGCCTCGAGGGCGGCACGGGAATCTTCGGGGGCGAGCTCGGCACTGATCCCGAAGACGCCGATCTCGGTCGGGGTATAGTTGAAGGCACCAATCCCACTGACCAGTCCCTTCTCCCGGACACCGCGAAAGAGCCGGGATGCCCTGCCCTGCCCTAGGATGACGGAGAGGAGGTCGAGTGCGGGTGTATCGGGGTCGAGACTCCCAGGTGTCTGCCAGCCCCAGGCATGGTAAGTCCTGGTGATATCACCCGCTAGTTCTCGGAACCTTACCCCCTCTCTAGGTGGCTCTTCGGGTCTCGGCTCGGTGATGACCTCGCCGGCGGGCATCTTCCCATAGTGTTCTTCGACGAGTTGGAAGGTCAGATCTGGGTCGACTGCCCCTACGATCGAGAGGATGATGTTCGGGGGCCGGTATAGTGCCTTATAGTACTCCCATACATCCTGTCGGGTGAGGCGACGGAGTCCCTCCTCAGTCCCGATCCGCCAGCGCCTGATCGGGTGCAGATCGAAGAGGACCTCATAGAGGGTCTCGATCGCGACCGCCTCTGGGTTATCGAGCTTCCTCTTCGCCTCCTCGATGATGACGAGGAGCTCACGGCGGAGCTCGTCCTCATCGATCTGTGAGTTGAGGAGGGCATCGGCCTGAATCTTTATCCCCGTCTCGAGGGCAGAGGCGGGAAGAACAGTATAGTACGAGGTATGGTCGTAGATCGTGCCCGCATTCAGATAGCCGCCCGCCGCCTTCGTGACGCGCGCTATCTCGCCGGGTCCAAAACGCTCGGTGCCCTTGAAGTACATATGCTCGAGGACATGGCTGATCCCGACGAGACGGTCGGGTTCATTGAAGTAGCCCGCGCGCACATGCGTCACGATCGCGACGACGGGTGCCGAGTGGTCCTCCCTGATGAGGACCGTCATACCATTTTCTAGCCTCCGCTCGTGCGTAGGCAATCTCTCCAGGAATTCTGCACGATTCATGGCGAAATGGTAGGGGCAAGGGGTGTGCCCGGCAAGGTGTAGGCCTGATCCTAGCGGCCTATGAGTTGCCTGTCTCACCACTATCGTTCAGTCGACGGCGGGGGATGATCGTGGCCGATAAGAACCGAGCAGTCATCGAGAGCGCGATCGTACTGGCGCGCCTCTCAGGGGCAGAGGCCGTCGTCCTCGCCGCTACGCTACCCGAGGAGGCAGAGATCCTGCGCAGCGCGCTAGAAGGTGAGCAGAGGATCATCATGACGACCGAGCGCACGAGTGGGCCGGCACCGCACGATGGTGACCTCCTCGTCCTACCAGAGGTCAGATTGAGACGAAGGGGTCGCGCTAAGATCGCACTCCTCGAAGGCCTAGCCGCTGGGATACTCCAGCAGGGAGAGAGGGTCATCGTCATCTCGGGGAACCCCGCAGGCGACCACTTCGAACTCGATACCATAGCGATCGTCGAGTTGAGTGCTGAGACAGGGTACCCGAGCATCGAGGGGCTCGAGCCACTCGACGCACTCGCCGAGATCGCCGAGCCCGCGATCTTCGATGCCGTCCTCTCCCTCTGCGTAGAACTAGGGCGCGCTGGACGAGAGGGCAAGGCAGTCGGTCTCCTCGTCACCCTCGGCGACCATGAGAATGTACTCGATCATTCTCACCCGATCGTCCTCAACCCCTTCGAGGGGCACCCAGCCCGGCTCCGCTCTATCCTATCACCTCAGGCACGACGTGCGGTCAGGGAGTTCTCTGGGATCGATGGTGCTTTTATCATTAGGAGCGATGGGATCGTGGAGGCGGCAGGCAGGTACCTGCACCCCCTAGCCCCGGCAGATGCGGTGCCCCCTGGGCTAGGTGCCAGACACCGTGCGGCCGCAGGGATCACAGGCCTGACAGAATCGATCGCCTTCGCCGTCTCCGAATCGAATGGAGATACTCGTGTCTTCGTCAGGGGCCACCTCCTGATGACGATCGAGGGTGCAGATTGAAGAGATCGAATTTGAGATCCAAGGAGTAGGACGAGTGCTGGTATACCTGAATGGAGATTATCTTCCAGCCGCAGAAGCGAAGGTCTCGATAGAAGACCGAGGCTTCCTCTTCGCCGATGGAGTCTATGAGGTGATCAGGGTAATCGATGGTGAACCACACCTCTTTACCGAGCACCTCGAGAGGATGGAGAGGGGACTATGTGCCCTCAGGATCGATTTCGAGGGGGCCGATCAGCTCGAAGGGATCGCCAAGAGGCTCGTCGATGAGAATGAGCTCGGCTCGACCGACGCAACGATATATATCCAGGTCACGCGCGGCGCGGCCCCCCGTCGTCACTCATTCCCTGAGCCTGGAACGAGGCCAACCGTCCTCGTCAGCGCCCGCGAGTATACCCCCCACCCAGAGGAGTACTACGACGAGGGGGTGGGTACGATCACGGTCCCCGATACCCGCTGGGCACGGTGCGATATCAAGTCGATCGCCCTACTCCCCAATGTGCTGGCGAACCAGAGGGCACGTGAGTCGGGACGGTATGAGGCGCTCCTCGTCAGGGATGGAGTCCTCCTCGAAGGCTCGCTATCGAACCTCTTCGCGGTCCGAGATGGGAGGCTGATCACCTATCCCCGCTCGAATTATATCTTGGCAGGGATCACCCGTGGCCTCGTGATCGAGCTAGCCCGGGGCGCGGGGATCAGAGTGGAAGAGAGCCCGATCTACCTCGAAGGACTCGAGGAGGTCGATGAACTCTTCCTGACAGGTACGACGACTGAGGTAATGCCAGTCACGACCGTCGATCACCTGACGATCGGGGATGGCCGGCCCGGTCCACTCACTCGCCGTCTCCTCGCTCTCTACCGGGCGGCGCTCTAGCGATCCGGAGCGCGTGAGCGTTGAGGGGCTGGATATAGAGTCGCTCGACGAAGACGATGACCATCGCCATCAGGGGCACGGCGAGAATCAGACCGAGGAAACCGAAGAGGATCGCCATGAAGGCGCCGACCAGTACAGTCAGGACTGGTGGCAGATGCACTGTGCCGCGCATCACTAGTGGCTGGACGATATTCCCCTCCGATTGATGGATCCCGATATAGAGGACGATCACCCAGAAGGCCGACTCCCCCGAGGTCAGGAGGGCGACTGCGACTGCGGGTACCGCGCTCAGGATCGGACCATAGAAGGGGATGAACTCGAGGAAGAAGGCGATCAGACCGAGGACGAGGGCAGCGGGGACCCCGAGGAAGAGGAGACCCACCGTCGTCATCGCCCCGATTATCAGCATATTGATCAGCGTACCGAGGATCCAGAGCCGGAGATCATGACCAACACTATAGAGGGTGGCGCGGAATCGCTCCCGGCCCTCGGGGGGGACGAGACTCACGAGGCCGCGGACATAGAGGTGTGGATCGATACTGAGATAGATCCCAGTGATCAGGACGAGGACCGAGCCGACCACCACACCAGATGCAGTCTGTAAGAGAGGTAGAGCACCAGCGATGATACGACCCAAGATCTCCTCGATACGTCTATGGAGATCCTGATCGGGATCGGTGCTCGTGACCTCTGCACTGCCACCACCCAGGGCCGCACGTTGAGCCTCTATCCAGGTCAGGGCATCGTGTAGAGCGACTGGGAGTTGATGTCGGATCAGGATGATCTGCGAATGTAGCGTCGGCCAGACGAGCCAGGCCACGAGAACACCTAGCCCGACCAGGAGGACGAGGGCGAGGATAGTGCCCCAGAGACGGGGAATGCCCCACCGCTCCAGAGGATTGACAAAGAGAGAAAGAAAGAGGGCGAAGAGGATCCCGAAGAAGGCAACGAAGAGGATATCGCGACCGAGCCAGAAGAGGGAGATGATCGCACTGATCCCCACTACGACCAGAGTCGCACGTGCGATGAACCCCATCGTGATAGGACGGCGGCCTCCGACCAATCCCGACTCCACTAGATCGCTCCCTCCAACCTGATCGAGTGATAGACCTGGAGCACCCGCCTCGGAGCATGGTCTATGCCAGTGATGACACCACACTGGTATCCCCCTACCGTCGCACTCGGCTATTGCCGTGCCCCCTAGATAGCTGTACCGTTCTGATCGGATATGAAGATGCAGGGGCCAGCCCGACACCGAACAGAGACCGAAACCACGTAGACTCTCGGGTGTATATCTGACCAGGATGGAGGCGGCCTAGGCCTAGAGGATTGGACCAGAAAGGGGTTGAGACGATGAGCCGCTCATTGAACAAGGTGATGTTGATCGGGAATGTGGGTGCCGATCCTGAGATCAGGCATACGCAGACGGGGACCAAGTTGGCTAAGCTCTCCCTGGCGACTAGTCGTACCTTTACCGATCGGAGTGGTCAGCGCCAGGAGAAGACCGAGTGGCATCGGATCACTTTCTGGGACCGGATGGCCGATATCGTCGAGCAGTATGTGGGCCGGGGGGACCGTCTCTATATCGAGGGGCGTCTAGAGTATTCTCAGTCTGAGGATGGCCAGGGAGGTACCAGGTACTGGACTGATATCATCGCTCAGGAGATGATCATGCTTGGTGGCTCTGGTGGAGGGGGTGGCTATGAGAGGGAGGTGGCACCTGCTCGTACCCCTCAGCAGCCTCAGGCCCCCTCGCCCTTCGATGATGACGATGACCTACCCTTCTGAAATTTTATGGTAAACTAGTCGTACACTTTGCCATAGATTAGAGTAAAATAAGCATCCGGTGGAGTTCTGCCGAGCTAACTCCACCGGATTTGCTTTTCCCCCTCGAGTACGGTGCTGTTGTATGGGACCATTGTCGTACACTTGCTAAAGGACAAGGAAGAATGACACACGAGGCGAGTTCGACAGTGATCGTCTCCACGAAAAAAGTATCAAAAAGGCCGGCAGTCTCTGCAGACCACCGGCCTTTTTCGATTAGGGTCTCACGCCCTTCTCTCTCTCGGTCAGGGTAGGGCTCGTCTCTTTTTCGCGGCCGCTCTATCAGCGGGGAGAGTGTATTCCTCTACGCGCTCGACCTCATCTGGAGCGAAGAATCGTGTCTCTGCCTCGCCATCCAGGATGATACCATATCGATGTGCGTAGTACTCACTTGACTCCACTACCGTACCCATCTGTCCGATTGCGGTCGGATCCAAGGGGAGTTGTCCTCTCCTTATCCGCACGCGCGCACCGACTGGTATCAACGCGCCAACAACCGCCATCGTCGCCTCCATTACCGAGTTTTCAAGAATCGACACCGAAGTTAAAAGAATGGCAGAATTGTGAATTAAATGCAATCCCTTGCCTTGATCGGGGCCTAGTGATATCCTTATGCGCTAAAGTATTCTCACTTGTTTTACTATTTAAGGGACTACGATGCGGAGCAATCGAGAAGGGATCGTCTGGACGCTAGCCCTCCTCTTCGGCGTCGGGATAGGACTGCTCTGGTTGGCAATCTCGATCCTCGTATTCATCTCGGCTGGTGAGGGTTTTGCCAACGATCGTTCTGACTGGGGCACTGGTTGGGCTCTAGTCGCGACACTCTTCCTCGCGGCGGGCCTCTCTGCCATCTTCGGTACACTCTGGCACCGACGTCTCGTAAAGAGGCACTATTGATCGAGCCAGAGGTGAGCTAGATACCTACTGCCCTCTCGACTCATTGATGTGGAGTTTCCAGAGTCCCATCAGGTCGGGATCATATGATTCTGGGGATTGGAGATATGCCTCCACCCACTCTTCGAAGGCAGGGAGTTCGAGGGTCTCGGCCAGAGTGGTCGCGGCCCTCTCTACCAGGTCTAGGTAGAGGGTGTTGGTATCAGCGAGTGGGGCTAGGTCGCTCTCGTCCTCAGTGGGACTAGGTCGGTGGTGGGCTAGCTCATAGACCTGGTCTGGTGACAATTCTAGAAATCGGTCCGCGATTCTAGCCGAACACCAGTCGAGATATTTGGCCCGCAGAATCTCCTCGCCCGCGGGATCCGTCGTCATTCGAGAATACCATCCATACAGGTCACGAACTCGACAAGGGATGTCCAGAATTGGGCATCTTCAGCAGAAGGCTATGGTGGGAAAGCCCTTTCGTCAAGCCTAACCCGTCTGTCTGCTCGAGTTGTCTCGCCTGGAGAGACCGTCGAAGATCGCTCGCCTGGTCAGGCCATAGAGGAGAATCTGGTTGAGGATCTCTGGATCTTTCCTATGTACTGATTCGATCTCCTCTGCGATCTCGCGGGGGAGTTCTAGCCGTAGTTCAACGGCGCGGGTTTCCGTGATAGGAGTGGAGTTCTGCATCGACGATCAGCTTTGTATAGGATCGAATCTCTAGATCTAAAGGGCGAAAATGGGCTTCGCCCCACCGGAATCCTCTAAGGCCGGGGGAGGGAGAAGATATCCGCTCTTGTGGGATGCGTCAAGCTCGACCGCAACCTCCTCCGCTGCAATGACTTACAGCCAAGGCGATGCACCACAATGACTTACGAGGTCGGTCGAGTGCAGGCGAGTCTGGGCGGACCATCGAAGTCACCGGCGCCGCTTGACATAGGGAGGTCGTACCTGCTAGCGTGATGCTGGAGGAGAGCGGCCATCTCTTTGGCGCTCTGGGTTGGTACCTCACTACCTGTAGGTCATAGCGTGGAGCGGAGTTCTACAGCGACGCATTCTTTTGGAGAGGAGGGCGGTCCCGGTTCGGGTCTCTCGAGCCGTCTACGCTGTAGGTCATTCTGTTATCTGGAGCGTGGTGAGGAGAGGTGGATGGTCTTCCTCGTCACCTATCCCGATGATACCGGTGGGTGGCGTGGTTACTTCACCTTCCGTGCATCCAATGCTCCCCCTGAGCAGGAGGAGCTCCGTACCGCGGATCTCTTTTTGGAGGCTACGGAGCCTGAGATAGACCTGAGGGCCCGTGGTCTAGGCCGTCCACTCCTACTGGCCCTCTTAGAGTCGGCCCTAGCGACGCATGCTCGCAGGACGCAGCGTTCGGCCGATCCCCGTCGTTGGTTCCAGCAGCAGCTCTCACGCCATTCCGCGCGTCGCGGCCCGGTACTGGTACCAGACCTCCCTGACCTCTCGGATCCAGCGCTACACTCGCTCTATGACTCGTATAGGATCGATCAGATCTCGCATCTGATCGCCTTGATCGACCCAGATGACTTCAAGGCCTTGGTCGAGGAACTCCTCGATGGCCGTACGATCGACTTCCGTGCCCGTGACCGGTTCCAGCTGGCGATGGTCGTCGTTCAGGAGCTCGAGCGTCACCTACGGAAGGTCCTCCCCCCTTACGAGGTCTGGGTCGAAGACTACCTGGCCAACCGAGAGTCATATCAGGTCTATACCCACACCCTCCATCGTGGCGAGGAACTCCCCTAGGTTTGGCCCATTGGATTCCTTCAGCGACGAGCTGAGCTTCAGAGGCTATAGACCTCAGAGCCCGAATTCGATTGGGACTGGTTCATCACCTGAGTAGTCGTAGAAGCCCTTCCCGACCTTTCGGCCAGCGTACCCCATTGTGATCATCCTCTTGAGGAGTGGTGGTGGGGCGAAGCGCGGCTCTCTAAACTCATCGAACATGATCTCGGCGATCTTGAGGAGGGTATCGTTCCCGACGAAGTCACTGAGAGTGAAGGGGCCCATCGGGTGTCCCGTCCCGAGGACCATTCCCTTGTCGATATCTTCGATGGAGCCGAGTCCAGCCTCGAGCGCCCTGATCGCGTCGAGCATATAGGGCACGAGGAGCCGGTTGACGATAAAACCCGAGGTATCCTTCGCCTCGATAGGCTCCTTCCCGAGTGAACGGGCAAAGGTGAGAACTGCGTCATAGACGCTCTCATCGGTTGCAATCGTACGGATCACTTCGACGAGTCTCATCACCGGGACCGGGTTGAAGAAGTGGAGTCCGACCATCCTCTCGGGCCGGTCGGTCGCCGCTGCCAGCTCCGCGATCGTGAGTGAACTCGTATTACTGGCGAAGATCGTCTCAGGCCCTACGATCTCATCGAGTGCGCGGAAGGTCGCATTCTTGATCTCGATCTCCTCGGTCACCGCCTCGATGATGATATCTGTGCCACTGAGGTCACTGAGCTCGGTGGTGAAGGAAAGCCGTGTGAGTGTATCGTCTCTCTCGCTACCCTCGAGTCGTCCCCTCTCGACCGCGCGAGCAAGGCTCCTCTCGATCCGGGTCTTACCGGCATCGACCCTCTCCTGGTCGACCTCGCGGACGATCGTGTCGTAGCCCGCACGTGCGGAGACCTCCGCTATCCCGCTACCCATCAGACCTGCCCCGACGACTGCGACCCTCTGGATCTTCGGCATATCCCCTCCGATCGAGTTATATCATCTCAGTTGATGCTTGACAATGTGGTGACCATTGGGAGCATGGTCAATATTCAGTGATTCAACGGAAGAGCCGTCTTTGGAGACGTTTCCGCCATGGTGGGATTGGGGGCTCGAGTGGCTCACCACTCTCTATCCTATCGAGTATCCCGGCGACCTCGAGTTCGGCGCTCCTCCTCTGCTGCCGGAAGATCCCCGCCCCGACCGAGGTACCAGCCCCTGCGGCGGTGATCATCCCTGCTCCGATCATACCGATCACTCCGGTAGCTCCGATCGGTCCGGCGAGGATATCGATCATTGCTGCGGCTACACCCCCGAGGAGCAATCCTACCGGTCCAGCCCCTAGGAGTCCCCCGACGAGTAGTAGATCGCGGCGCTGGGCACCTAGATCGAGGTCGATCCTGACATGTGTCCTTTTCTCGTCGAGTGGATTGACTGTGAGTGCGAGGCGCCGGGCTCGTGCGATCGCGTAGTGCTTCGAGGGTCGAGCCAAGGCGCGTATGATGCGGGAGACGACATCGTCTGCAGGAGCGAACCAGGTTCGTCGCCCCTCCCTTCTAGTTATCTGGAGGTACTCCTGGCTGGTGAGGTACTCTTCGAGACGTTTTGCGATCGGTTCCGGCTCACTGGGGATGACCCGGGTCAGGGTCAATCTGGTCGGACCGGCGAGGCGGTCGACGAGAGTGGGTTCGGCCTCGTACCCCGTAGTCTCGTATAGTGCCTGGCGTACGAGGTGTGAGGGGAGGCCTAACTCCGAGGCGATCCGGATGAGTTCGGATTCAGAGATCCCGTCATCGGGATCACTCTCAGCGGCATAGAGCTCTGCCGCCCGGCGGATGACCACCTCGAGCTCTCTCCGGGAGATCTGTCCCGGGCTATTCTCGTGAGTCGAATCTTTCTTGTCCACGATGGGAATCTAATCTGATTTTCAGATCCCTGCGAGGGCGAGTCTGACCCCATCCTCGAGGCCTACTATGAGTCCTTCGGGTAGTGGGAAGGCATCTTGGAAGGCCTCTTCGAGCTCATTTCCACTCAGCCATCCCTCCTCCCCACTCGCTGCGAGGAAGAAACGGCGGTACTCCTCGGCCCTCTGGGGCAATCGTCGGTCGAGGAGGATCGCACCGCCCCTGACCGCGGCGATCGAGGCGAGTCTCTCCTCCCCTAGCTCCCGGCGCTGAGCTGGCGCTACGTACTCGGGGATGATATCGTCGACCAGGGGGTAGAGGATCTCGTGTACGATACTCCAGACCGCCTCTTCTGGCCTTCCTGGTGGTGGTTCGAGGATAGCCATCCTGACCGTGCTCCCCTCCCCGATCACGCTCCGTCCCTCTGGTCCGAGGGCAGGTACGAGGTAGACCTCTGCATTCCTATACCGGACGAACTCGAGGAACTCTCTGATCTCCGGCTCGATCTCATTCCAGGCCTCCTGGACCTCCCCTGCTCGTGCTTCTAGGTGCATCCTGATCGCCGCCCAGTGGGTCTGATAGAAGGCCACATCCTCTTCCTGGACCAGCTCCGTCCAGCGTGCCACACTCTCCCGTTCGGCGGATCTGGGGAAGAGTCTGGAGAGGAACTCGATGATTGGCACCGCCCCCGCGACTGGTGCATTGTATGGGTTTCCCCCCGCCCTCTCCCAGACCTCGATCCCTGAGTAGAGTGCCTCGGCATCCTCGAAGTAGAGGGGCAGAAACTCTAGCCCTTCGTATGCATCACTCGTCTGGAAGGTCCTTCCAAAGGTCCCTGCTTCTCTCATGACCGGGGTCGGGTACCTTCCCTCCCGGCGAGTGATCTGCTCGATCTCATCGGTGTATTCCGGCGCGAACCTAGGGACCGCCGGCCTCTCCGCTGGTGGAACCACTGCAGTGGGGAAAGCTAGGGAGTGGTACCAGAGAGCGATATACTCGGTCGTTCTGATCTCCCATCCCTCGACCCCTCCCCCAGGCAAGGAGAGTGAGGGGGTCCCCCTCCCTCCAAAGCATGAGCTCAGGAGCCCGATCCCCATCGAGAGGACGACGATCTGGACTGTACCTCTCGTGCCCACTCGAGGCCTCCCTCGGGGAGTACCGCACCTACTCATCTTCCTTTCGAGCTCGCTTCAAGGGCCCTGATCGCGAAGACGAGTGTCGCATCACTCGCCCGGTCGGCTGCTGTCTCCCCGATCTGGTGGTAGAGGATCTCTCCCCTCTCATCGATGATGAAGGCTGCCGGCCGGGGCCGTCTCTCGTCCGGTTGCCAGACCCCCCACTCGGCCAGGGTCTCGCGGTCGACAGAGATGATCGGGAAGCCGAGGTCATACTCCTCAGTGACCCACTCGTTCGTCGCTGGTGGATCGGCTGTGACCGCAAGCACCTCGACTCCGAGGTGGTCGTAAGCCTCTTTATCTCTTTCGAGGTGCTCGAGTTGCTGTATACAGAGGCCGCAGGAGGCACTCCGATAGAAGACCAGCACGAGCCACTTACCCCTCCTCGACTCGAGATCGAACTCCTTCCCATTGGGCAGGATCCCCAAGAGTGGAGGTGCCGGCATCACCTCCTCCGGTGGATCTCCAGAGTCCTTCTCCTCCCTTACTCCCGTCTGATCGGTCGAGCAGGCCGGTATCCCGACGACGAGGAGGATGATTATTACGCGTAGCCGAAGCTCCCACATCCCACACCCCAAGATCCGACGCAGAGGCGAGTATCATGGAGCTATGGGGGTCAAGCTTCGTGCCAGCCTCGATCAGGAAGGGTAGAGCTTCAGATGGCTTCGACTATGAGCGCGATACCCTGTCCCCCACCGATGCAGGCGCTTCCGAGTCCGTAGCGTGCGCGCCTCCTTCTGAGTTCGTGGAGGAGGTGTACGGTGATCCTCGTCCCTGAGGCTCCAAGTGGGTGGGTCAGTGCGATCGCGCCCCCATTCACATTGGTCTTTTCAGGGTCGAGCTCTAGTTCCCGGGCGACCGCGGCGAACTGTGGCGCGAAAGCCTCATTGACCTCGATCAGATCGATCTGATCGATTGAGAGTCCCGCCTTCTCGAGGGCGATCCTACTTGCCGGTGCTGGACCGATCCCCATCAGACTCGGCTCGACCCCAGCGATCCCCCATGAGATGAGTCGTCCGATCGGCCTGACCCCATTCTGGTCGGCCCAATCGGAGGTAGTGATGACGACTGCTGCCGCGCCATCTCCGATCCCACTCGCATTCCCTGCGGTCACTAGACCATCCTCCCTGAAGTAGGGCCTCAGCCCCGCGAGGACCTCACGTGTCGTCTCCGGCCGCATATGCTCATCGGTCGCAAAGGTCGTCGTCCCGCGGCGGGTCTCGATCTCGACAGGGATGATCTCCGCCTCGAAGTACCCCTCCTCCCAAGCCTCAGCCGCCCTCCTCTGGGATCGGTAGGCCACCTCGTCGGCCTCCTCCCTCGTGACGCCATACTCCTCAGCGAGTTTCTCGGCGGTCTGCGCCATAGAGAGTCCACATTGGGGATCGGTCAGGGCTGCCCAGAGGGAATCTTCGAAGGCGCCCCTAGGATCGCCGAGTCTCAGATCGCCCCAACGCGCTCCTCTAACGACGTGTGGCGCCTGGCTCATCGATTCGGTTCCGCCACAGACCGCGACCTCGAGTTCCCCGAGGAGGATCTCCTGGGCTCCGGTGATGATCGATTGGAAACCAGACCCGCAGAGCCGGTTCAGGGTGAGCGCCGGTGTCTCGATCGCTAGCCCTGCCCCGAGCCCGATATGGCGTGCCAGGTAGATCGCATCTGCTGAGGTCTGGAGGGCATTACCGAAGTAGATATGGTCGATCTCGGTGGAGGGCACGCCCGACTCCTCGATCGCAGCGCGCGCTGCGATCGTCCCGAGCTCGGTCGCCGAGAGCTTACGCAGTGAACCACCGAATGAGCCGAAAGGGGTCCTCTTTGCTGAAAGAAAGACGATCTCCTTCTCATGACCTTGTGTTCCCATGGCAAGCTCCCTTCAGAGGTTAGATGGTAGCAATGCGCTCCGCTATCCAGTCGCCTACAGCCTCGGTCCCGAGTTCGCCACCGAGATCGGGAGTCGTCCTCCCCGACTCGATCGAGTCTCTGATCGCGCTATCGATGAGATCGGCCTCCCTCTGGTATCCGAGTTCTTCGAGCATCAGGGCGGAGGTCATTATCGCGGCGAGTGGGTTCGCTCTATCTCTACCCGCGAGATCGGGGGCTGAGCCATGGACGGGCTCGAAGAGCCCAGGACGACCTGGGTGCAGATTGGCCGAGGGTGCGATCCCGAGCCCACCTGCGAGGGCGGCCGCGAGATCGCTTATGATATCCCCAAAGAGATTCGAGGTGACGATTATATCGAATTCTCTGGGCCGGAGGACGATCTCCTGAGCGAGGGCATCGATATAGATCACCCTTCTCTCGATCTCTGGGTACTCTGCCCCGATCTCCTGGAAGACCCTCCTCCAGAGTGATCCAGCGAATCGCATCGCATTCGCCTTGTCAGCGAGGGTGACCTGTCGGCGTCCCCGCCCGCGAGCGTATTGGAAGGCGGCTCTGATGATCCTCTCGACCCCCTTCCTCGTATTGATATCCTCCTCGATCGCGACCTCATCTTCGGTCCCCTCCTTGAAGTTGCCTCCCAGTCCCGCGTAGGGTCCCTCTGTATTCTCGCGGAAGATGATGAGGTCGAGGTCCCCTTCCCTGAGCCCCTTGAGGGGTGAGAGGCTCGGCTCGAGCGACCTTACTGGCCTGAGGTTGATATAGAGGTCGAGTTGGAATCGTAGGCCGAGGAGGATCTGGCGCGCATGCTCCTGATCAGGGACCCTCGGATCCCCTAGTGCACCGAGGAGGATAGCGTCGTACTCACTCTGCAACTCCTCCATCTCTCGCTCGGTGATTGCTATCCCACTCTCGAGGTAGCGTTCGGCGCCCAGGTTCCACTCGACGAGCTCGAGCCCGAGTGCACTCGACAGATCGAGTACTTCCAGGACCTTAGTCGCCTGGCGGATCACCTCGACACCGATACCATCTCCTGGGATGACCGCTATCTTAGGCATAGTGGGTTGATAATACCACCATAGCGATCGACTTCGCCAGTAGGTTGTCTGACGATGGTCTGCTAAGGTTCAGGCGCAGTTACTCTTATATATCCGCGCACATCTTGTGAGAGATCGACAAAGGGGTAAGCGCCCGGTGGCGCGTCGGCGAAGCTGACGATCCAGCTCGCCCCCTCGATGATGAGGGGCGGGCTCCTGAGCTGGCCGGACTCTCGTAGGAAGTCCGCCATCTGTGGGGAGAGTCTCTCGAGTTCGAAGGCGATAGCGTGTGGGTGTCGATCAGCGGAGATGAAACGGACGACATCTCCGACCCTGATCGTCACTGTATCAGGCTCGAGGGGCACAGTAGTAAGTGAGTTGGCGCGTACGAGGATATCGGATAGTCGGACCCCCCGTTCGAGTCGGATCGTGTCCTTAGCCAATTCGATCACTGCAGCCTCCTCCGTCCCCCTCTCCCTCCCGCAGCTGGCTGAGAGGAGGGCTAGGAGAAGGGTGAGAATGAGAGAGGCGCCGGGGCGCCCCCAGAGAGAGTGCCCCGACGCCATCTCCAGTACTCCGTCTCTCAACTACTCGCTGGCGAGAGTGTAGACGTAGGCAGCGACATCACGGACCTGCTCATCGGTCAGCTGAGCACCACCCATCGGTGGCATCGGAGCAGGCGCCTCCTTCGGCTGCGGGACGCCCTCCTTGATCCGTGCCTCGATCTGGCCAAGTAGATCGCCAGCAGCGGGATCGACCCAGAGCCAATTGCCACCAGTCAGGTCAGGAGCAAGGGCAGTACCCTTACCATCCATTCCATGACAGGTGAAGCAGATCCCATTACCCTCGAACACCTGCTTCCCAGCAGCGACCATCTCCTGAGTTACACCCTCAGGGAGTGGGCCAGCTGGTTCGGCTGGTGCCGGAGCCTCCTCCGGCTGCGGTGCCGCTGCCGGCTGCTCCGTTGCTGGGACCTCTTCCGCGTCTCCACCACAGGCGGTGAGACCAACTCCACTAACGATCGCCAGGACCGCAATCCACTTCATCCTGCGCATATGCGCTCCCCTCCTGGAGAATTGAATAGACGAGTGCGTCCGAAACCGGGAATGTCTTCGAGCCGCATGAAAAATTTCCAATCCATTGAATTGGGTCGAGGCGAAGATAGAACCCTCTGAAAGGCCCGTCAAGGACCTCTGCCCCACGGTGCAAGCCCCGCGCCATCATTTTTTCGAGGTATCCAGATGCGCCCCTCTCAGAGCTCAGCCGAGGGGCACAGGAGTACCGCAGGTAATGCAGTAGAGCCAATCTGCCTCGAGAACCTCCTCGCACTCGACACATGGTTTCGTGCTCAGATCTTTCCCACAGAAGGGGCAGAATCGGGCAGCCCGTCCCACCGGTGTCGGCCTCGAGCAGAAGGGACAACTCTCCGGGCCCGTCGTGGGTGCCGGGGCCGGGGTAGTCGAGGCCGGCGCCTCTTCTGGCTCATATCTCGTCGTAACGACTCCTACAGACCCATCTCCTGCTCCATCAGTGAGATGGATCGTGGCCAATGCCTCAGCGGAGAGATGGACATCACAGGCTGCGAATTTCCTATAGATCCCGAGGTAGGGGTTAGACGACTCGAGTTCTTTGCGTATCTCCGCACGGGCTGAGGAGGGCTCGAGTTGGAGCCTATCACCCACCCCTGCCAGTAGTATCAGGAGGGCATGCTCATAGTCAGCGTTGAGGGTCAGTCCCAACCGCTCCCTGACCTCACGGTAGGGGATCAACTCCTGGTAGATCTCGGCGACGGTGACCGGTGTTCCCGGATCGAACCCCTCTCGCTCATTCAGAGAGTCGAGGAGGAGCTGGTAGAGCTCATCAGCGGTCTTCTCCATAGTCTTCACCTCGGGAATCGGGCCTGCCTCTCGACCTCGCTCAGGAGTTCATCGATCGGGTCGGAGAAGGAGGCTAGTTCATCGAGCCTGTCATTCCAGGCGGTAATCTCTGGATCAGTCGAGTCGAGGCCGCGGAGTGTCGTCTTGAGTTCGAGCACCCTGCAGACCGCCAAGGCGTCCCACTGCTCCTCGAGAGGGATGGCCTCGAAATGATCGAGGGCATCCTCCCACTTCCCCTGGTCGTAGAGGAGATGGCCGAGGTAGATCTGTGCCTCCGTATGCTCTGAATTCAGCTCGAGTGCTATTATCAGATCCTCTATCGCCTTACCGGTCGCATTGAGGCGATGCAGGGTGTACGCCCTACTAGTATAACCATCGGCGGACAGGGGGCTGAGAGCGAGGGCGGTGTCGAAGAAGTCGAGCGCCTCGCGGTAGAGTTGCTCTCTATAGAGAGCGCGTCCGATCCCGATCAGCTGTTCTGCATCTACGGCACGGAGTGGGGGCACCCCCTCCTTGACCTCATTGAAGAGTTCTAGTGCTCGGTCATGCTGTCCGAAACGGAGCAAGACCTCACCGAGGCCCGCACGTGCATCATCGTCATTTGGCTCGATCGCGAGCGCCCTTTCGAATGCAATCTTCGCCCAGACGAACTCCTCGCGGGCGAGGCGAGTATAGCCGAGTCCTAGTAGTAACTCGAGAGAGTTGGGATAGAGGGAGAGTCCCTCTTTGAGGAGTTCGAGGGCGCGGTCGTATTCGCCCATCTGGTAGAGGTGGTGTGCTTGCTCGTCATACTCCTCGGGATCGAGGAAGGGAGTGGCCATCTCGGGGGCACCTCCTCTCTGCATCGAGAGTTGTCCAAGACAGGTCGGGGACGGGTGGGACCGTCCCCTGATTCAGGTCATTGGGAAAGGTAATGCGATGAGGGCGGGGTGACCACCCCTCTCCCTAGGAGAGAGCTCAGGGAGGGTCGACGACCTCGGAGAGGTACCAGTTCCAGTCTACATCGAGACCACGGGGCAGCCTCTCTCGTGGCGTAGGGTATCTCTCGAAAGGCTCGCCGTACTTGCGGCTGAGATAGAAGTTGATCGCATTCGCCACGACCCCAGAGGCGATATACCCATGCTCTCCATGTTCCAGTAGCATCACAGCGACGATCTCTGGCTCTGCACCAAAGGGGGCACCGATCCCGACGAACCAGGCATGGTCTTCACCATGTGGGTTCTGTGAGGTCCCAGTCTTGCCCAGGAAATCCCAGCCGGGCAATCTGCTGAGTGCAGCGGTTCCGCCTGGCCCGACGACCCTGCGGAAGCCCTTTCGAAGTGCCTTGATCTGGTCTGGCTCGAGCCCTAGATCGATCCCGATCGGAGCGGGCTCATCTCTCTGTACGAGTCGTGGAACTGGCGCTCTTCCATCGAGTCGGGCGAGAGCGGTGTAGACCTCGGCCACTCGGAGGGGCGTCATATTGATCGTGCTCTGGCCGATCGCGAGGGAGAGGACCTCATTCGCGCGCGGGTTCTCACCGAATCGGTCCAGCCACCACTCCCGGTCCTTCGGATAGATGCTGGTGATCTCATTAGGGAGATCGATCCCCGTCGCCTCACCAAATCCGAGCCTCGTACCCTCCTCCATGAATCTCTCGAGACCGATCTTGATGCCCAGTTGGTAGAAGTAGACATTGCACGAGTTCTTGATTGCGCCGATCAGATCGAGGGACCCATGTCCTCTTCCATACCAACAACGAGCATATCTCCCCTCGTAGCGGAGCCCACCGACACAGGCCACAGGCATCCTATCACCAGGGTTGATCAGACCGAGACTCAGTGCCATAGAGGCGGTCATCAACTTGAAGGTCGACCCTGGTGGCTGGGCCGAACCCGAGGCTCGGTTCAGTAGAGGATCAGCCTCATCCTCGACGAGCCGCGTCCAGACCCCCGGTTCGATACCACCTACGAAGAGATTCGGATCGAAATCTGGCGCAGCGTAGAGGGCCAGTATCCCCCCTGTCTTCGGATCGATGGCAATGAATGAGCCCCTCACCTCACGGAGTTCGCCACTCCTCACCAGGTCTTGGAAGAGGAATTGGATATACTTCTGGAGGTCTAGATCGAGATAGAGCTTGAGGTCCCGTCCAGGGACCGGGGGCACACCGACCGACTCGGGCAACCACTTCTTGATCCTACCCACGGCGTCCACCTCGAGATAGCGGACCCCAGGCTCACCACCGAGCTCTCTCTCGTAGGAGCGTTCCAGCCCCGCCTTTCCGACCCAACGACCCTGGCGATACCCCTCGAAATCGGGTAGCTCCAGCTCCGTCTCACTGATCTCACTCACATATCCGATCAGGTGTGCGATCGCAGAGCCAGCCGGGTAGTGTCGCTTCGGATACTCATCGATCAGGAGACCAGGGAAGAGGAAACGGCGCTCCTGAAGACGTGTCACCGCACCAGGAGAAGCATCCTGCTTCACCAACATCGGGTAGTGCGGCTCTCGCTGATACTTGCGAAAGGCACGCTCGACCTCGGCGTCGGTCAGACCCAGGATAGGGCGCAGCCGATCGACCGCCCCGATGAGAGAATCAAGGGGCGCAGGCATCAGGAGGACGCGGTAACCCACGAGATTCTCAGCAACGACCCGACCATGACGGTCATAAACCGTACCCCGAGGAGCGGGAACGACGACCGCGCGCGTGCGATTCTCGAGTGCGAGGAGAGAATACGCCAACGAGGAATAGAGCTGGATACGGACGAGCGCAAAGGTCAGAGCCGAAACGGTGACGACCACCGCGACCCGAGCCCAGCGAGCACGGTACTCCCTGACCCACTCCGGCTGAGGAGGACGACCAGAGGGATCAGAACTCCACCTCATCCCCTATACCGAACACCACACTCGGGGCAGATCAGCTGGCGACCCGAATAGCGTAGCATCACCCGACTAGCATGACGCGGACACCGTGGGGATAGGCCAGGATTAGCGAGAGCAGATGTCGCCTCCAACTCCGCAGGGGTCGGCGCAGGGATCGTGACCCGCTCCCGCTGAGCACAACAACCACACTCTAGCCAGAGCTCACCACGACCATCAGTCAGAGTACCAACACGAACGATATGGACTAGACCACCACAACCCTGCGGACAGAGAATCTCAGAGCCAGCATAGAAACTCTCGAGGAGAGGAGAGAGCGGTAATCCTCCCCCCAGAGACTCATCCATACGACCGATATCGCTCATATACTCCATACTCACCTCCCTCTCTCCGGAGGTGATTGGAAGCAATACTCGTTCCCTTTCAAACAGATGTTTACAGGGGAGGGTAAGGGGTTAGGTCAGGTTATATGAAATGCCCGGGTGCTGAGTGATTTGCACCCGGGCAATCGTGATATTTGGCTATTATCCGGTGTCATCCGGTTATCACGCTGCGTCTGCCTCGTTGTCTCTGCTCTGCTGGGCGGCGCCTCCCCTTGGGATGACGGGCTGGCAGAACCGGAGGCCGAGGTTTCTCAGTTCCTGGAGCTGCTCTTGGTTGAGATCCGGATAGCGCTCCGCCATGTATTCGATGGTATCGTCCATCCACTCTTCCTGCTGGTCTTGGGTTGCTCCGATGACTTCGCAGCGGTGGATATGACTGAAGAGTTCGTCTCTGGCCCTATCGAAGGTAGGCTTACTTCGTCCTCTACGAGCCAATATCTCCTCCTTCTAGGTTGTGAATGGGCAGGATCCGACTGGGGGTCGTCTCACTGCATTAGTGTTGTGGAATTCGTATGCCAGGCAATATAACCAGAGCCTGGCGGTCTGGCCACTCTCGCGTGGTCGTTTTTTCATCATCCGACGCTGAGCAGTGCTTTGAGTTCTTCGGGGGATAGCTCGTCTGTACTCCTCGCTCCCAATCTGCTCCCTGCCCTATTTACTGCCTGTACAGGCTTGGTGGGTGGCTCGATGGTGAGGACGGGGTCGTACCCTGGTGCAGCGGTTCTTGGTATTCTGTACCCGAGTACTCTCTCGATCTCCCGAAGTTGTGCGATCTCTCCTGGTGTCAGGAAGGTGACCGCGGTCCCACTTGCCCCTGCCCTTCCGGTTCTTCCGATGCGGTGTACATAGTCATCTGGGTTGTGTGGGACGTCATAGTTGATGACGTGGCTGATTCCATCGATATCGAGTCCTCTCTGTGCCACGTCAGTTGCGACGAGTACCCTTACCCTTCCCTTGGTGAAGGCATTGAGTGCTCTCTCTCGCTCTCTCATATCGCGGTCACCATGTAGTACGCTGACTGCGATCCCTGCGCCTCTGAGTCTAGAGTGGAGTGCATCGGCGCCGATCTTCGTCCTGGTGAAGACGAGCACCTGTTCCATCGCCTCCTCATCCAATAGGTCGAGGAGGAGTGCTGGTTTTTCTTCTGGTCTAATGGGGTATACCCTCTGATCGACCTTCTCTGCGGCGGTCGCGGGTGGTGCGACTGCTATCCACTCTGGGTCTTCGAGGATTCTGAGGGCGAGTGCGTGGACGCCATTGGGCATCGTCGCTGAGAAGAGGAGGGTCTGTCTCTCCCTCGGGACTCGGGATAGGATGGCCTCGATCTGGGGCCTGAAGCCCATATCGAGCATTCTATCGGCCTCATCTAGGATGAGGAGCCTGATCTCGCGGAGGTCGACGTTCCCTCTCTCGAGGTGATCGATTAGTCTACCGGGTGTAGCGACGATGAGATCGAAGCCGGCGCGGAGATCCCTGATCTGTGGACCCAGGGGGACGCCCCCATAGATCTCTCCGACCCAGAGTTCGGTGTACTTGGAGAGTTCACGAGCGTCCTCGGCGACCTGCTGTACGAGCTCACGGGTCGGGCAGAGGATCAGGGTGTAGAGCCCCTCGTCGTCTATCTGACGCTCGAGTGCGGGGAGGAGGAAGGCACCGGTCTTCCCGGTCCCCGTCTGTGCGATCCCGACCAGATCCCTACCCTCACGTGCTAGTGGGATCGCCTGGGCCTGAACCGGTGTCGGTTCGGTCCAGCCTTGATCCTCAACAGCTTTGAGGAGCTCTGGTCTAGTGATCAGTTGATCGAACGTCATCGAGTGGTCTCTACCTATTCCTCTGCTTCCTTCTTCTCTGTCTACTGAGCGGCCCCATCAGGGTAATGTAGAGAGAGGCCGGCACCGGCGCGGAGGAGGGCAGTATGATCTACCCTGAGGTCCGCATCTCCCGGTATACCGGCCTCGCACCTGTCCAGCCACTGAATATAACCCATCTCCATCTGATTTACAAGGTATTGACCGGGGCCGTCTTGTTAGTGGTACGTTTCGTGATATTCGTCTCTATCCCGTGTAGCCGAGAGTGATTCTGTCTGGGGCCATGGCTAATTGGTGTGTTGGTCTCTAGCCAGGTACTTGGCTAGGGCCGCTGGGGGCGTGATATTGGATTCTGTCTAGCGCCTATCTGGTGGAACGTTAATCGGTCAGGTGGGTGCTATCTATCTTTCATCCGGAGGTGTTGTGAGGAACGGAGATTATCTCGGTGTACTCGAGGTGCTCGGGAATGGTGCAGGATTCATCCGTCGTCGTTCATCGAGTTATCTCCCCGCGGATGGAGACCCTTATGTGAATGCCCGTCTGATCCATCGTTTTGGTCTTCGGACGGGTGATGAGCTCTCTGGGGAGGTTGGTTTTCCCCCTGGTCGTGGCAAGGGCCCCCCTCTTTCGCTCTTGACGATGGTCGATGGTATCCCAGTAGAGGATCTGGGCCCTCGTCCAGACTTTTCTCGTCTTGGGGCTCAGCATCCCACGGAGCAGTTGGTCTTGGAGACTGATCGTCAGCTCCTGGGTCGTCCTGACTACACGAACCGTGTCATCGATCTCTTTGCTCCCTTTGGGAAGGGCCAGCGAGCTCTGATCGTCGCTCCTGCGAAGGCTGGTAAGACTACGGTCCTGCAATCTGTTGCGGAGGGTATCTCTCGAAACCATCCCGAGTGTGAGCTACTCATCCTCCTAGTAGATGAGCGCCCGGAGGAGGTTACGGAGATCGAGGCGAGTGGTTATGGCGAGGTTATCGCCTCCAGTTTCGACCGTCCTCCACACCAACATCTCTCGGTTGCGGAACTGACCTTGGAGCGAGCTCGCCGTCGGGTCGAGCTGGGCCGTGATGTAGTGATCATCCTCGACTCGATCACGCGTCTGGCTCGGGCCTACAATGCGGTCGAGAGTGGTAGTGGTCGGACCCTTTCGGGTGGGCTCGATGCATCGGCGATGGAGCGCCCGAAGCGATTTCTCGGCAGTGCGCGGAAGGTGAGTGAGGCGCATGGTGGTGGCTCTCTGACTATCATCGCGACCTCGCTGGTAGATACTGGTTCGAGGATGGACCAGGTGATCTTCGAGGAGTTCAAGGGTACTGGTAATAGTGAGTTGGTACTGAGTCGTGAGCTCGCCGATCGTCGTATCTTCCCGGCGATCGATCTGATGGCGAGTGCTACACGTCGTGAGGAGCTCCTACTCTCTGAGTCGGCGCTCGAGGTCTCACAGATGCTGCGCCGCTCCCTCGGTGGGAGCTCGCCTGCTGATGCGATGGAGCAGTTGTTGGCAATCATGAGGGAGACGGATACGAATCAGGAGTTGATCGACCGTATCCTCTCACGTGGTTAGGAGTAGAGCGGGACAGGTGCGAAGTGGTCGTCTCTTCGTTGCGGAGTTACGCAACCTTTTGGGGCTAGCTGGCCCCATTATAGTTAGTCAGCTTGGACAGGTAGGGATGAATACGGCGGACACGATCATGGTCGGTCCGCTTGGTGGTGAGGCACTAGCAGCGGCGGGTCTAGGCTCGGCGCTACATATCTTTACGATCATGCTCTGTACGGGTGTGATCATAGGGATGGCACCCCTGGTGAGCCAGGCCTTTGGTGCGGGTGAGGGGGAGAGGTGCAACCGAATCCTCGTGCAGGGACTCTGGCTGGCGGTCGTCCTCGCGATCCCGGTCACGATCGTGACCCTCTACGGTGAGGCGATCGCGCTACGGATGGGGCAGGATCCCCGCGTTGCGGCTCTCGCGGGCGGTTATATGCGCGCTCTCGCCTGGGGGGTCTTGCCCACCTTCCTATTCATGGCCTTCAGGCAGTATCTCGAGGGGATGGGCATAGTCAAGCCGGTGATGGTGATCACCTTCATCGGGCTGGGGGCCAATATCATCTCTAACCGGCTCTTGATCTATGGTGTCGAGGGCTGGATCCCAGGATTAGGGATCGTAGGGACTGGCTGGGCAACGACGATCGTCCGCTGGACGATGCTCCTGGCTGTCCTCTTCTACCTCCTCCGACATAGCGAGCTACGTCCCTTCTCAGGTGTGAGCCCCCTACCAGAGTGGGGACTCCTCCGCCGCGTTGTCGGTCTCGGGCTCCCCGTAGGGGGGCAACTCGGGATGGAGATCGGACTCTTCTCATTCACTGCAGTGATGATGGGTTGGCTCGGGACCGTCCCACTCGGTGCACACCAGGTCACGATGAATATCGCCTCGACCACATTCATGGTCGCACTCGGAAGTAGCCTCGCCGGATCGGTACGCGTTGGGCAGCAGATAGGGGCGCAGAGCCCCGCTGGAGTACGGAGAGCCGCGCTAGGGACCTACCTCCTCGCAGCTGGATTCATGTCGATCTGCGTACTCCTATTCCTCGCACTGCCGAGTCAGCTGATCGAGCTCTATACCTCCGACCCGGCGATCGTCGAGCTTGGCTCGAAGCTCATACTCGTCGCCGCACTCTTCCAGCTCTTCGATGGGATGCAGGTCGCGGGCACTGCGATACTCCGGGGTGCAGGGGACACACGGATCCCGATGTTCCTGGCTGGGTTCGGATATTGGCTCGTAGGACTACCGGTCGGGTACCTCCTAGGATTTAGGACAGACCTCGGACCAGTCGGGGTATGGCTGGGGCTCTCGGTCGGACTCGCCCTCGTGGCGGTGATGTTGGGGTTCAGGGTTAGACGCCTGATCAGGGGTGGTGCAGACCAGTTGACTGGTAGAGTTGGACCCGACCCAGGAGATCCCGACCCCGATCCACGAGAAGAAGGCCTCGTCGGGGTGGCGTGACCTGCTATTAGTTATCATTATTGGAGACACCCCGACCCGTGTTCCTATTTCTGGGCCCGGTCGGGGTCTCGATATTCTCTTATATTTTCATCTATCTCTGAGTGGTGAGGGGAGGGAGTGATGCACGATAGGGTCTATGATGATCTGATCGATCTAGTTGGGAACACGCCGATCGTTCGGCTCAGCAGGGTTTCGGAGTCTGGGAGTGCTACTATTCTGGGCAAGGTAGAGTACTTCAATCCTGCTGGGAGTGTGAAGGACCGTATTGGGATGGCGATGGTCGAGGCGGCGGAGCGGGAGGGCCTTCTCCGTCCTGGGATGACGATCGTGGAGCCGACCTCTGGTAATACTGGTGTGGCCTTGGCGATGGTCGCGGCGGTGAAGGGGTACCGTCTAGTTCTGACGATGCCAGAGAGTATGAGTCTCGAGCGGCGTCGTATTCTGGAGGCTTTTGGTGCGGAGCTCGTCCTGACTCCTGCATCGGGCGGGATGGATGGTGCGGTCGAGGCTGCTGAGGAGTTGTTGGAGGAGTTGGGTGATGAGGCTTTCATGCCTGCTCAGTTCGACAACCAGGCGAATGTAGAGATCCATCGTGAGACGACGGCAGAGGAGATCCTACGCGTACTACCTGCTGAGGAGCTCGATGCCTTTGTCGCTGGTATTGGGACGGGTGGTACGATCACTGGTGTTGGCCAGGTCTTGAAGGAGGCGCGTCCTGAGATCGAGGTCGTTGCGGTCGAGCCGGCCCGGTCCCCACTTCTGAGTGAGGGTGTTGCTGGTCCCCACAGGATTCAGGGGATTGGTGCTAACTTCATCCCCTCGATTCTCGACCGTTCTGTGATCGACGAGGTAATCCCGGTTGGCGATGAGGAGGCCTATCTAGCTGCGGTCGAGCTAGTCAAGAAGGAGGGGCTCCTCGTCGGCATCTCTGCTGGTGCGGCTCTCGTTGCGGCGCGGCAGGTTGCGCGGAGGCTAGGTGAGGGTAAGACGGTCCTCTGCGTCCTTCCTGATACTGGGGAGAGGTACTGGAGTTCTTTCGCGGGTATCGCCGAGGAACTCGCTGGGGAGGGGCCCTGAGCGATGTCGAGCTCTGGCAAGCCAGGTTCGGGCAGGCTCGATGCCGCGGTCGATGGGATCCTAGCATCGTATACGACGGTAGGGGGGATCAACCAGATCGAAGGGAAGAACCTCCCCTCCCTTTCCCGAGTCGTCGATTCTCTCCATCTACTGGAGGGTATCCTCTTCCCAGGTTTTTATGAGCAGGCGCCCCTAGGCCGGCGGAACCTGCGTTATCTGATCGGGGAACGCTGTGCCCGGCTCCATGATTGTCTAGGTGAGGCGATCACACGGAGTCTAGTGAATGGAGGTGAGAGTGGTCTTCCAGCCGAGGTAGCGAGTGAGAGGGCGGAAGAGATCGTCTACGAGCTCCTCGAGGCCTTGCCCCTGATCCGTGAGACCCTCTATGAGGATGCTCAGGCGGCGCTGGCTGGTGATCCCGCTGCCCGCTCGATCGTCGAGGTCGTCCTCGCCTATCCATCGATCAGGGCGCTAGCGGTACACCGGATCGCCCATTTCCTGCACCAGAGGCGTGTGCCACTCATCCCCCGGATGATGAGTGAGTATGTGCATGGTCAGACGGGGATCGATATCCATCCTGGGGCGCGGATCGGACCTGGTCTCTTCATCGATCATGGGACTGGTGTAGTGATCGGTGAGACAGCGGTCCTGGGCAAGTGGTGCAAGCTCTACCAGGGTGTGACACTGGGGGCTCTGAGTGTGGTGAAGGAGGGAGAGGCGACCTGGGACCCACCGAAGCGTCATCCGACCCTCGAGGACCGTGTGACCGTCTACTCGGGGGCGACGATCCTCGGAGGTGATACGGTGATCGGTGAGGGTAGTGTAATAGGTGGTAATGTCTGGCTGACGAGTTCGGTTCCACCTGGTACGACGGTCCAGATCGAGCCTCCGGTTCTCAGATATAGAGGTTGAGAGGGCCTCTAGAGAGAGTTCAGGGGCCAGGCGGGAGGCTCAAGGTAGACGGATCCCGATCAATACCGGCCAGATCGTTGTCGTTCCGAAGTCCCGGTTGGCACCATAATCGGTGAGGTGTGCCTGCACGCGCAATTCGATGAAAGATTTGATCCTCTCGCTACCGATGATCGCACTCATCCCTGTCTTTCGTATATCGGCGGTCGTCCCACCAGGTATCGCGGCGCCGAGACCGGTGCGGAGGGAGAGCTCCTGGGCGTTGAGAGGCCGTACTGCAGGAATAGCGAGGAGGAGGCCAAGGAGGGGCATGACCAGCGAATATCGACCGAGAATGTTACAGCAAGGACAGCGCTTGTCTCTCATGATCATACCCCCGCCTCTTGGTGGATCGAACTCAGCGCCCGGTCTCCTCACCTACCTCATCGAGCACCCTCTTGAAGAGATCGAGTGGTATCGCACCCTCGACGCGAGCACCATTGATGAAGAAGGTCGGTGTTGCTCTGACACCTAGCTGGCGCCCGAGCCGGTCATTGGTCGTGATATCCCTTGCGGGCTCGTTCTGGTCGTAGCAACGGAGAAACTGTCCCTCATCGAGCCCTGCATCTTCAGCGTATCTAGCGAAGAGTTGCCTTGCAGCCCCCCCCTCCGACTTCCACTCATCCTGGCTAGCGTAGAGGACGTCGTGCATCGTCCAGAAGGCCTCATCCCCCTGCTGTGCAGCGCAGACTCCAGCGATCGCGGCCCGGTCGCCATTGGGGAAGATCCCGAGTACGAAAGGGATATACTTCCAACGCACCTTCCCCGTTTCGATATACTCTCGCTCGAGGGTTGGGAAGGTCTCGGTTGCGAACTGGCGGCAGAAGTGGCAGCCGAAGTCACTGAACTCTACGATCGAGATCGGTGCGCTCGGATCACCGAGGTCGTAACCGACCCCGGTGAGGTCGACCCCCTGCCGCGCGCGCTCCTGCTCGAGGATCGAGGGTGGCGCAGCTCCTGTGCGCTGCTGGACATCGTCGTCCATCTCCCCACACCCAGCGAGGAAGGGGGAGAGGACGATGATGAAGAGAGTGGCTCTCAGCCTACTGAATAGATCTATCATCATCAGAGCTCCAAGTCGATGAGTTGGCCGAACCGGGCGAAGAAGCTGGCTATAGCAGCGAACCGTCCCGTGAAGAGTAGGATACCGAGGATCAGGAGGAAAGCCCCGGTTGCCTTCTCGATCGGGCGGAGCCAGCGCCGGAGGAACTGGCTACCCGAGAGGAACCAGTGTAGACCAACGGCTGAGATGAAGAATGGGATCCCGAGCCCTAGTGAGTAGATAGCGAGGAGTAGCATCCCCCTTCCCATAGTTGCCTCGAGGCTTGCGAACATCAGGATCGAGCCGAGTACAGGCCCGACGCATGGTGTCCAACCTGCGCCGAAGGCGACCCCTGCGATCACCGTTCCAGCCTTTCCGGCGGGCTTTGCGGCGAGGTGCACCCGTCGTTCCTGGAGGAGGGCCGGAATCTTTAGCCACCCGAGCATATAGAGCCCGAACCCGGCGATCACGATTCCTCCGATCTGCTGCAGCAGGGGGAGCGACCTCCTGAGTACTGCGCCTAGTGCGGTCGCTGAGGCACCGAGTGCGATGAAGAGTGCGGAGAAGCCGAGGATGAAGAGGCCAGCATGTATCGCCGCCTGGCGTCGTGCCTCACCTCTCTCATCGGCTTGGAGTTCTTCGAGTGTCATCCCCGTGATGAAGGAGACGTAGCTCGGGACGATCGGGAGTACACAGGGTGAGAGGAAGGAGACGAGTCCTGCCAGGAATGCGATTCCGATCGAGATCGAGGAGGCGTCCATCACCGCACCTCCTCTGACTCGGGTTTGTCTTTGAACATCTTATCTATCGTCTTATTATCGTTCTGGTCATGATAGGTCGTCGGCCCATCCTCAGCTATGAGGTTGGCGACCGCGCGAGAGAGTGCGGCCTCGGCGAAGTAGCCTTTCACCGTATGCCTGATCCGGCCCTCCCGGTCGATGAGATAGGAGGTCGGCAACATATTCGAGCCGCCGAAGTCACGGACTACGCTAGCATTCGCCATCGCGACTGGGTAAGTGATCCCATACTCCACGAGGAAGTCACGTACCGGTCCAGTACCACCGACATCGGTCGAGAGTCCGACGATGGTGAATCCGCGCTCGCGGTTTGCTTCATACACACGTTGGAAGCCTGGCATCTCGGCCCGACATGGTGGGCACCAGGTCGCCCAGAAGTTGACGAGGACGACCTGCCCCTCTAGCCCTGAGAGGGAGATCGGCTCCCCATCGAGGGTTTGGAGCTCAAAATCTGGGGCCTCGATCCCTGAGCCGCCGATCCCTATCGCGGCACTGAGTTGTGGCCAGACTCGGAAGCCCAGGAAAGCCAGTACAGCTATCCAGAGGATAGTATTGAGCGAGATTCGCGCTCTAATTCTCCGAAGCATCTTCAATATTCCGGGTTGAATACATAACTCTCGCCTTGCGGCGATCGAGATCGTCTTCTCCGTGGGGAGAGTAGCTTTCCCGACGGTCAGCTCTACTCACTTCAACCCAGATATGGTGGACGTTCGTCTGGTCTGAGAGAGGGTTCGGGTCCTGGCCCAGCCAGCTGTCGGGAGATCTCTTCTCCCTGGGCTGGGACCTCCTCGGGGACCGATATGAGGAGTGCTGCGATTCCAGGCGCACCACAGGGTGCGGTGGCTGGGGTGGAGTGTGGGAGTGAGTGCTCGGGTGGGCCTTCCTGCTCCCCTATCCTACCGCTCTCCCCTCCATCTAGGATACCACTCATCCTACTGGCGAGCCCGTCACCCCACTCGCAACTGATCCCGAGTGCGGTATCTACGGCCCCCAGAGTCCCTATGATCAGGAAGAGTGTCGCGATCGATGATCGCGAGTAGTGGTAGAGTTTGGAGAACACAGCCCTAGCAAATGGATTCGAAAGCTCCCCTACCGAGTCTTACCGACTCACTCGGGTGGTGCATACCCACCTCACGTGGAATAGTTTCGCCGAGGCACCCGGGGCCGGTATCCGGAGCGGCCCCGAACCTGCATGGTCGGGTCGGCCTGGATTCCAATGTTGTCTCTGATCGGGTCATCCCGATCGTCGGGTTCAATGAGTGATGGGGTTCGAGATGGGTGCGAGAGAGACCGCTCCGATGACCAATGATAGAGAGGTCCAGTTCATAGAGCGGATCGCAGAGCGACTGGGAGATAGTGCCGACTCGACAACGATCTTCGGTGCGCCAGTCGAGAGTGATGGAGTCGTGGTCATCCCAGTCGCCAGGGCACGATTGGGGTTCGGGGGTGGCACGGGCCGGCAGAGGGAGGGTGAGGAAGGTGGTGGAGGTGGTGGCGGGCTCGTCGTCACCCCCGTTGGCTTCATCGAGTTGAGGAAGGGTCACTCGAGTTTCAAGCGGATCTCGGCGCAACGTTACCTCGCCCCGCTCCTCTTCCTCGCCGCCGGCGCCCTAATATGGGCCTCCCGGCGGCGTAAGATCATCCTGGCGGAGGAGTAGCGGGCCCCTTCGGGGCAAACGAGTCGAGGTGGTCGCTTTGTCGTAGGCCAGAGCTGAACTGGAAGAGTATCCCTGGGCCAATGAGTGGTCAAGCCTGGATCTGGCACGGTCTCTGCCCCTAATGTTGAGTGGGCGGGGTGTGGAAGAGAGGACCTGTGCCGAGGAGGCCCAATGAAGGAGATCTACCACTCACTCGTTCGATCCTCCACTCTGCGCGTCTCGTTGCGCACACTCTCCCCGGGGATTGCGATCCTCCTCGTCTCTTCCCTCCTGAGTTGTACCTCGACACCTAGGTTATCCCCTGCGCCCGGTGCTCAACCTGCGCCCCCAGGTCCGGGGAAGGGCGCGATGGCGACGGTCCGCGGCGTTAGTATGATCGCGCGTTCAGATGCCTGGTCGGGCTTTCCACCGAATCTGCAGAGGGTGACCCCCATCCTCGTGACGATCGAGAACAATGGGCCGACACCCCTTCGGCTCAGATACAATGAGTTCACCCTCGTCGATCCGATGACGGGACAGTCATATAGGGCGATCCCACCATTCGATGTCAGGGGGACCGAGGTCGAGCCGGTGACCGCGCCTAACTACTCCCGTTTCTGGGTCGCGCCCTATTACTCCCGTTATTATCCAGGGATCAGGCCCTACCGGGGCACCTTCCCCTTCGATGATCTCTACTATGACCGTTACTACCCTGCCTGGGTCGACATCCAACTTCCGACGGGTGATATGGTGCAGAAGGCCCTACCCGAGGGGGTCCTCGACCCTGGTGGTGTCGTCACCGGCTACCTCTACTTCCAAAATGTCGATCGGGATGCTGGGCTAGTGGAGTTCAGAGGTGAACTCGTCGATGCGCGGAGTGGTCGTCAGTTCGGCTTGATCGAGATCCCCTTCGAGGTGGGGTGAGGGGGTGGGGCTAAAGGCCCCCACCTGCGGGGGCCGAGGCTAGTCCGATTCGCCAGATCCTATACCCCACCTCCTTGGTCTATGCAGCCCTCAGGATCGTAGTTGGCTGGCTCCTATCCCAGAAGCGACGCTGTGCGATCGCCTCTAGATATTGGGTGCCGAACTCTGGAGTCTTACTCTCGAAGATGACGCCAGCGCCATTACTCGTATCGGCGAGCCGGACGAGTGGCTCGGCTGAGCTAGCCACTCCGATCGGCTGATAGAATCTGTAGGCCTGTCTGAAGAACTCCTGGACCCTCTGGTCAAACTCCTCCTGCCTGGCACTCTGACCACCGACGATGTATAGGGAGTCATAGAGCGCGGGGTGCACCCCGAAGAAGATCTCATGGACCTCGACCTCGGTGCCATCGGAGCCGGTCCGGACCCCGAGCCGATCACTGATGAGGTCGATGAAGACACCATTGTCCTCTAGGGTCTGGAGTACAGACTTCACCGCCTTGCCATCGAAGCCATCGGCGATGAGGACACCGACTTTCTGGGTTCGTGCGCTGTGCGGTGTATTGGCCAGGCTGATCGCCGGTGAGCTATCGGTGACCTCGACTACTGTGCTGGTCGGCCTAGCGACACCTATCTGGTCAGCGATCATCGCTGCCATCTCAGTATCGACGTTGGCGAACATCTCCACAGTCTGCTGGCGGACTGATTTACTCTTCACCTTGCCGAGGTGGTAGACGAAGGTCTCTATCAGGTCCTTCCTCTCAGGCTCGGTCATACTGTTCCAGAAGAGGCGAGCCTGTGAGAAATGGTCGTCGAACTTATCACTCGGGTACTCTCTGGTGATCTCACCCTCGACCTTGCCCGGATAGTGTGTGAACCCACCCTCTTCTGGTGCCGCCTCGGTGGGCGTATCGTCGGCAAGGGAGTTATGGCGATAGGTGATCAGATCGGAGTCGATCCGGTGGCGGACGTAACTGTCTCGGAAGTTGTAGTTCGTCTCGACGACCGGCCGGTTGATCGGGATCTCATTGATATTGCCGGTGCTGAGGCGGTGATAGTCGGTATCACGATAGGCGAAGGTCCGCCCCTGGAGGACGGGGTCATTAGTGAAGTCGATCCCTGGAACGAGGGTCGAGGGATCGAATGAGGATTGTTCTTCCTCGGCGAAGAAATTGTCGACGAGTCGATCGAGCGTCATTGTACCGACGATCTGGACGGGTATCGTCTCCTCAGGCCAGAGTTTGGTGTCGTCGAGGATATCGAAGTCGTAGGCGAACTCGTCCTCCTCAGAGATGAGCTGCACTCCTAACCCAAACTTCGGGTAGGCCCCCTTCTCGATCGCCTCGATCATATCATGCCGGTGAAAGTCCGGGTCTACTCCCCCGATGATATTCGCCTCTTCGAGTAGGAGTGAGTGTACCCCGAGCTCGGGTTTCCAGACGAACCTACAGTAGGTCGATTCCCCTTCGGCATTGATCATCCTGAAGGTGTTGACCGGCCAGCTCTCCATCATCCGCCAGCTCCGGGGACGCCCCCTCATCGACATGAGCCACATGATGAAGTGTGCTGATTCCTGGTTATTGGCGACGTAGTCCCAGAGGGTATCGTGCGCGGCAGCAGCCTGAGGGACATCGGTCTTGGGGTTTGGTTTGACGGCGTGTGTGAAGTCGGCAAACTGCATAGCGTCTTTCATGACGAAGACCGGGAAGGAGAGAGCCAAGTTATCGTAGTTCCCCTCCTGAGTATAGAACTTCGTCGCGAACCCCCTGACATCGACCGCAGTGTCCTTGGAGCCCCGGCTCCCTATGAAGGTAGAGAACCGAACGAAGACAGGTGTCCTCGTCCCAGGCTCCTGAAGGAAATGGGCCCGGGTGACGTCGCGCAGCGATTTCTCGAGCTCGAAGTACCCATGTACTCCGAAGCCACGGGCATGCACGACCTTTTCGGGGATCCGTTCCCGGTTGAATCGGGACTGTTTCCGGTAGAAGTGGATATCCTGCAGGAGTGTCGGCCCACGGCGGCCTGCCCTGAGTGTCCGCTGGTCATCGGAGATCCTCATCCCAGTATCTGAGGTGAGGACCTTACCTGTATTCGCTCTTCGCTCTCTATCTAACTCTGTGATCTTAGCAGTTCCGTCTGGCCCACTCTCTTTCATCTCTCGGCTCTTCCTTTCGGTTCCGATGGGTGCTCTGCGTCGGGAGGCCCTTTTACTCTCGGGAGAGGGTATCGCGTACCGTACCCGGCAGGTGTTGGGCAAGGAAGTCTGCCATCTCTTGCTCTTCGGCTATGATCTCCTCACAGGTATCAGCGATTCCATCTTCTCCGATCGCCCGCGCGGCCTCACTGAGGGCCCGATAGGCGGCGATCTCGAAGTGCTCGGTCGCGTAATCGGTCAATGCGTTCTTGACCTCTTCATCTTTGAAGGCGCCGGTGGTCACACTCTGTATCCGACCGACGATATCACTGAGCTTCCCCTTGAGCTCCGATGGTTGCTCACCCATCTGCTCGAGGCATTCTTTGACGAGTTCGGCATGGCGCCTGGTCTCATCGACATGTTGCTCGATCCTCGCGCGTAATTCGGGATTGTTCTCGACATCTCTCGCGTGGTTCTCCATGATCGGTACTAGGCCTCTCTCCATGTTGTAGGCGGCATTCAGCCAATCGATCACGAGTTCTCTCTCATTGTCCCTTGCCATCTCTCCCTCCCATAGGTAGCTATCGGTAATCCTCTCTGGCGCGGCATCACTCGTACTCGTGATGCCCCCTCTCCTGGTCGGCGTGGCCTGCGCAAGAAACATGCGCTATCGGCCCCCTCCCTATCCCACTCAGGGCGTCGTCTGGCCCCCGCTGATGATGCGTCCAACCCTTGGGAGTACTAGCATAGTATCGATTTCGAGGACCAGCTCCGGTCCCAGGCCCAACCGTCGGTCCAGTCATGTGTTTATCAGAGGCATGGAACCTCTATGGGAGAGACGGGAACCAGCGAGTGGCGCAGGGGCGTGTCGACGACCTCAGCGGCGGCGCCACTTTCATTTAGCGGATGGAAGACACATCTTTAATCGGCTAGACCGGAGTTGGTCATCAGGGCCGCTCTCTACCTGCTGCTAGGCAGCGCTACCCGAGGATGCTGGATTGGGGGTGAACACCCTATGAGCTGGACGATCGAAGATTCCCGCGAACTCTATAATATCGACGGGTGGGGGATTGGATATTTCGGGATCGACCCCGATGGCCACCTGACGGTCCATCCGACGAAGGATCCAAAACGTGGGATCGACCTCTTCGAGCTAGCGATGGACCTCGAAGCGCAGGGAGTCACCCTCCCCCTCCTCCTTCGATTCTCTGATATACTGCAGGCTCGAATCGAGACCCTGACCGAGAGGTTCAGGACTGCTATCGCTGAGTTCGAGTACGAGGGCGAGTATACGACGGTCTATCCGATCAAAGTCAACCAACAGAGACATGTCGTCGAGGAGATCCTGGCCTTCGGCGAAAAGTATGGTGTGGGCCTCGAGGTCGGGAGCAAACCCGAGCTCCAGGCGGTCCTCGCCCTGACCGAGAGGACCGATCATATGATCGTCTGCAATGGCTACAAGGACGAGGAATATATCCGCCTTGCCCTGATGGGTCAGAGGCTGGGCCACACTGTGCTAATCGTCCTCGAGAAGATCAATGAGGTCGACACCCTCCTCAGGGTCGCAGAGGAGATGGATGTTACCCCCACAGCGGGTGTGCGTATCAAGCTCTCGACGGCAGGTGTTGGGAGGTGGTCGGAGTCGGCGGGCGAGAAGAGCAAGTTCGGGCTCAACTCCTCGCAGTTGATCAGGCTCCTGACGAAGCTAGAGGAGGCTGGGAAGCTCGATATCCTGCGGATGATCCACTTCCATATGGGCTCTCAGATCCCCGACATCAGGAATATCAAGCTCGCGATGACCGAGGTCGCCCGCTTCTATGTCGAGTTGAGACAACTCGGCCTCGAGATCGATTATGTCGATGTCGGTGGTGGGCTCGGCGTCGATTATGATGGGACCCGCTCGACCGCTGCGGCGAGTGTGAACTACTCGATGCAGGAGTATGCGAACGATATCATCTACACCCTCGGCGAGGCGTGTCGGGAGAATGAGTTACCGATGCCACACGTCATCTCGGAGTCGGGCCGAGCATTGACCGCGCATCATGCCCTCCTCCTAGTCAATGTGATCGATGTCGAGACACAGATCGAGGAGGTCCCCGAGGAGTTGGACGAGGATGCCCACACCCTCGTCCACGACCTCTTCGACACCTACCATGATATAGGCGAACGGAGCCTGCGCGAGGTCTACCATGACGCGTCCTTTGCCCGGGAGCAGATCTGGTCACACTTCAATAGTGGTGTCCTCTCGCTTCGTGATCGGGCTCAGGCGGAGCGGCTCTACCTTGCGATCCTGAACCGGGTCGCAGAGCTAGCTGTCGAGTCGCCCGAGGAGTATGAGGATATCATACCCGAGCTCGATGCGGCGCTGATCGACCGTTACTTCTGTAACTTCTCCCTCTTCCAGTCGTTGCCAGATTCGTGGGCGATCGATCAGATCTTCCCGATCCTCCCGGTGCATCGGCTGGGCGAGGAACCGACGAGGCGCGGGACACTCCAGGATGTGACCTGTGATTCGGATGGGAAGATCGACTTCTTCATGGGCGGCAGGACACCGAAGCCTAGCCTCGAGCTCCATCCCGTCCGTCCTGGTGAGCCGTACATCCTGGGCATCTTCCTGACCGGTGCCTATCAGGAGATCCTTGGCGACCTGCACAACCTCTTCGGCGATACGAATGCGGTTCACATCCGTTTGACCGACAAGGGCTATGAGGTCGGCGACCTCGTGCATGGTGATACGATCACCGAGGTCCTAGACTATGTGCAGTTCGATGTCCCCCTCCTCGCCAAGACCTTCCGGAGGAAGGTCCAGAATGCGGAACACCTGACTCGCGCGGAGTCGAATGCCTTCATCGCTGATTTCATGGCAGGGTTGGAGGGCTACACCTACCTGGAGAGCTCCTGAGCCCCTCACCGAGGCTCAACGTCTTCTGACGACCCTCTTGAGGATCGTTCCTGCCTCGAACCTCGTCTCGAGTTCGGCCTGGTTGAGCAGGGCGACCTTCTCAGCAGGGATCTCTGAGGGGTATGCCTCCATGAACTCAGCGAGTGACATTGCCCGGTCGAGGGTCATGGTCTCGATACGGAGTGGCTCGACGGCGAGGGCCTCCGGGTCGGTCAGTGGCGCGAAACTCCTTATCGCCCCCCGGAGCGCGTTATTGTTCGCGCTCCAGGTCGACTCGACCGAATAGGCGACGATCCGGTAGATATCCCCGCGGTGATCGACGAAGGTAGCTCGCCCCCTGATCGGGGTACCATCGATGGCACCCTGGAAATCGGCATTGACGGCAGGCAACCCATTCATCTCGACCCTGCTCAGGGGTCCCGCGGCAACCCCACTGCTAGACAGGAACGCTCGTGCTGCCTCCTCGGGGTCGGCACCCTCGGCGAGTCTGATCTCGATGATCGCGTCCTGGTTAGGACTGATCCCTGCGACCGCCCTCTTCTGGTTGAAGGTGCGCCAGGCCTGAGGAAAGGTGAATTCGAACTCGAGATCAGGGTGCAGGAACCTGGATCCTTTGAAGAAGCCCTCCCGTGGATTCTCGCCGTAGATCAACCCATTGAGGCGCTGGAGGTATGAATCCCGTGCGGCGACGGCATTCGAGAGATCACCCTCATACTCCTCGACCTGTGCGGCGATCCTCTCCCTCCGGTTCCCCGGGTTCGGGTGTGTCGAGAGCCACTCGGGCACATCGCCACCACCTGCGTCCTCGGTAACGCGCTCGAGCATCTCGAAGACATGTGGCATCTCGCGTGGGTCGTAGTTCGCCCGGAGCATATATCTGACGCCGAGGTCATCGGCCTGGCGCTCGTCGTCCCTGCCGTACTTTAGGAAGGCGAGTTGGAGTCCAGCGCTAGCGAGTCCAGCGACCCCTTCGAGTTCGGGCCTGACAGCTGTTCCGAGAGCGAGACCGAATCGGGCTAGTTGCTGGGTACTCATCCTCCCGACTGAGTGTCGCGCAGTCACATGTCCGATCTCGTGGCCGAGGACGCCGGCGAGTTCTGCTTCTGAGTTGAGGTGGGCGAGGATCCCTCGGGTCACATAGATGTATCCACCTGGCAATGCGAAGGCGTTCACGATCGGGTCGTCGAGGACCTTGAAGCTCCAAGGCAGGTGTGGCCTCTCCGAGAGAGCGGCCAACTTCGTCCCGAGTTCGTTTATGTAGTCTTGGAGTCGATCATCGGGGTAGAGCCCCATCTCTGCGACGATCTCGGGGTCATAGGTCTCGCCCATCTCGATCTCTTGGGCCTCGGAGTAGAGGGTGAACTGTCGCGACCCAGTCGCTGGGTTGATAGCGCACCCTGCAATAGTGATAGTCGCGATGAGGCTGATGATGGTGGTCAGGAGCCCGTTCCACCATTGGCCTTGGCATACTGTGTCCCGATGTGTCATATTCGATTCAGTCATCCCTTATACCTCGGAGGTTGGAGATGAAGAGGATCCTCTATCGCACCATCTCATTGAGTCTAGCCCTTGCTCTTGGTGCCTGTGCGGCAGGTGACCGTGCAGGTGTGCCTGCCGAAGTTCGCTCGGCGCTGGAAGGTGTCACTAGCGATCGTCTAATGGAGCATATTACCATCCTCGCCTCTGATGAGTTCGAGGGACGAGCGCCTGGCACAGTCGGAGAAGAGCTAACCGTCGAGTATCTCGAGGAGCAGTTCCGGTCACTCGGTCTCGCGCCTGGCAACCCCGATGGTACCTATATCCAAGAGGTCCCACTGGTCGGGATCACGACGAAGAGTGAGGCAACCTTCCGGGTGGGTGGGAAGGCCTTCTCTCCCCGTCCCCTCGAGGATTATGTAGCAGTCACTCGTCGGGTGCAACCTCAGGTCGATCTCAGAGGCTCTGAGCTCGTCTTCGTTGGGTATGGCATCATCGCGCCCGAGTATGATTGGGACGATTACAAGGGTGCCGACCTGAGCGGTAAGACCCTCGTCATGTTGGTCAATGACCCTGACTTCAGGGGCGAGGCGATGACCTACTATGGTCGTTGGACTTATAAGTACGAGATAGCGGCAGAGCTAGGTGCCTCTGGCGCGATCATTGTACATGAAACCGGCCCTGCTGGCTACCCATGGGAGGTAGTGACTGGGAGCTGGGGCTCTGAGAACTTCGATATCAGGCCAGAGGATGGGAATATGGGGCGCGCTGCCGTCGAGAGCTGGATCACCCTCGACTTTGCACGTGAGCTCTTCGCGGCCGCCGGTCATGATTTCGATGATTTGAAGGAAGCAGCGACCAGCCGTGACTTCGAGCCGGTTCCACTGAATGGTACTGCCGATTTCTCGTTGAGGAATACCTTGCGGGAGGTCGACTCGCGGAATGTTCTTGCCAAGGTCGAGGGGTCAGATCCCGAGCTGAAGGATGAGTACATCATCTACACTGCGCACTGGGATCATCTAGGTAAGGACGAATCCCTCGAGGGTGACCAGATCTACAATGGTGCTGCTGACAATGCCTCGGGCACCGCGGCCCTCCTCGAGATGGCGCGCGCCTACGCGGCGCTACCAGAGGCTCCCGACCGGTCGATCCTCTTCCTGGCTGTGACCGCTGAGGAGCAGGGCCTCCTCGGCTCGAAGTATTATGCGAGCTCCCCTCTCTACCCACTCGAGAAGACCCTCGCCAATATCAATATGGATGTTATGAATCAGTGGGGTAGGACGAGGGATATCGTGATCGTCGGATATGGGAACTCGACCCTCGACGATCTCCTCGAGAGTGAGGCGCGTGCGCAGGGGAGGGTGATAGTACCCGATCCCGAGCCAGAGAAGGGATTCTTCTACCGGTCCGACCACTTCGAGTTTGCCAAGCAGGGTGTCCCAGCACTCTATATCGACTCAGGGATAGAGTTCATCGGGAAGCCCGAGGGCTATGGTGAGCAAAAGAGGGCGGAGTACACCGAAAACGACTACCACAAGCCATCTGATGAGATCAAACCCGATTGGGATCTGAGTGGCGCAGTCGAGGACACCCAACTCCTCTTCATGGTCGGCTACCGGATCGCGATGGGTGAGCACTACCCCGAATGGAATCCTGGGACAGAGTTCAAGGCGGTCAGGGACGAGATGCTGAGTCAGGCCGCTAGAAACGAGAGCCAGGGTATAGGGGCTAACTGAGGTTCGGACTCCGCACGGCCAAGAGAGGGGAGTGCGTGACCTGCCACTCCCCTCTCTCTCCTGTCCCTCCCCCCCCGAAATCCTGTCCACCTGTCTCTAACTCCCCCTGAAATCCTGTCCTCCTGTCTCTAACTCCCCCCTGAAACCCTGTCCACCCACACCACGATCGCCTCCAGAACCACCCTCCCCAACTCGAGTGATGGAAGTCTAGTGTACCCCGTAGGGTCCCCACTCCGATC